>ERZ827126.10-NODE-10-length-316198-cov-8.132934_pt1 | contig 316198 bp, 303 predicted proteins | sample MGYA00519780_ERZ827126 | MGnify/ENA primary metagenome ERZ827126 (study PRJEB31778, sample SAMEA3449262) | human gut metagenome | biome: human gut; feature: human-associated habitat; material: faeces | place: United Kingdom | collected 2010/2012 ...
GTCGGCAGTTTCAGTGCAATTTTACTGGAACTGAACTTCTGTGTTCTTCCGTTTCTTGGTACAAAGATGACTTCCTGACCATTTTTCTCTGCCGGTACGCTGAACGCGAATTTCTCCAGATTCAGCTCGGTATCCACTTCGCCCATTACCAGAGGTTCTTTAGTCTCATCATCCCATCTTCCGATATACAGTGCATCATAAGTAAAACTTCCGTTGCTGGCCGGACTTACATAGATCTCGATATCGATCTGATCCGCGTTCAGCTTCGCACTGGATTTTACGATTTTGAGCATGCGGTAATCTTTTCCGGCGTTGTTACCTCCGGCTTCTGTGGCATACACCGCCTTGATTACATTTTCTGCTGTACTGTTGTTCTCTGATGCAACCGCAGGTTTTTCCTCTTCTTTTTGTGTATCTTCCTGTACCACAGTCTTTGTATCCTCTGTCTTTTCATTTTCAGACACATGCTGTGTTTTTTCCGGAACCTGGCAGAAAACATCTTCTTTTGTATACCACTCACCGGAGGCTTTCACTCCCGGCACAATCTGTAATTTACTTCCCAGTTTCTCCTCACTGACCGCAAACTGGAAGATATACTGTCCATTCGGACTTTTCTTTCCTTCCACTACCGGTGTTTTCTCTGTATCTTCTTTTTTTCCCACATATAACTGATCATAAACCGTGCTGTCCGTATAAACTGTCACCAGATATTCCTCTTTGGTTTCAATCAGTTCTGTTTTGGTCACTTTCAGATCCGGTAACTCGTTTGGCGTTTCTGCCTCCGCTGCGTTGTCTTTTGTTTCTGAAACTTCTCCGGCTACTTCCTCTGCTTTTTCCTGTTTACTTTCCGTTACCTGTTCTTCCTGTGTAATTTCTTCTGTTACAGGTTCTTTCGTTGTCTCTGCATTCTCTGTTATCTGTGCTGCCTGTTGTGTGACTTCCGCAGTTGTCTCCGGCTCTGCAACCGGAACTTCCGCTTCACTCGTCTGTTCGAACGCTTCCGCGTCCGGAGCAGCTGCAAAGGTACCTGACGGCATACCAAGTGCCATCATGACTGCCAGGGATACAGAAAGTACTCTCTTTCCTGTTCCTTTCATCCTACATTCCCTTTCTTTTCATATATCATCTGTGACGGTCAAAAGAGAAGCGGCCGTAAACCTGTCAGTTATAAGTTTTCCCAAAAAAACTGCAGTCATATCTTTCTCAAAAGTCAGATACAACTGCAGGTATACCATTTCCTGTCTCAGACGGAAAAACATAAAAATGCTTTTCGATCTTTTGGAGTTCTGCTTTCTTCGGAAGCTCATCACCAACTTTTTCAGCAGGTTTCCTGGCTTACAGATCATTGTCTTGCCAAACCTTCTCACATATCCTCTCTATGCAATGGTATCCTATGACAACACTCCCTGTTTACAGTGACCGGATCGCTCAGGACTTTCACCTGATTCCCTATTATCCCCGCAGTCACAGCTGTTCCCTTGGGGCACTGAAAAACTCTGTCACATGTAAGTATAACAAAGTCAAAAAATAAGTCAACTCTTCTTTTCCCAAAAAATCTCTGCTTTTCTCCGCAATTCTTTATATCCGAATCCAGACTTCCATCTCATTCTCCCCTCTGTTTGCCCAGGTATAATAAGGAACAAACTTCAGTTCAACAGCTTCCTTCTCCTTTCTCTTATATACATGATACAGTTCTCCATCCTTTTTCGCTGTATCCACAACACGGAACCCATCCATCTCCACAACTTTCACCGGATTACCACAGATCTCACTGTCCTTGATCTCATACTTACCATCCGGATTCACTTCTAAAAGATGCAGATCCTTACCATTATCCACTTCTTCCAGACAGTACACGATCGGTCCACGCAATACTGCAACTTTTCCTGCATCCTCACGTACCTTCTCATCTGCCTCCATCAAAAGCAGCGGCATGGAAAAATGAAGTTTCAGAACATCTTTTTCACTCCAGGCTTTCTTCACATACAGATAACCGTCCTTTTCAGACATTTCATCCTTCTCAATGCCATCTACAGTATAATTTCCACCACACCAGTCCGGAATACGAAGTGCCAATACAAAATCTGTATTCTTTGCTTCCACAGCGATCTCCACATTTCCATCCCATGGCAGTTCCGAAGTAATTGCTACATTCGCATCCTTATCTCCCACCTTTTTGGTCAGTTCACTGCCCATATAAAGATGTACAAATAAAGTATCCTCTTTCTCTGTATATGCATAAGAACCGATAGAGCTTACCAGACGAGCCAGGTTCGGCGGACAGCATGCACATCCAAACCATTTCTGTCGAACCGGTTTTACATGGAATTTTCTCTCATCTTTGTGGCTGGCCTCCGGCAGGACTTCCAGAGGATTTACATAAAAGAAACTCTTTCCGTCCAAAGCCATTCCACTTAGGATTCCATTGTACAAAGCTCTTTCCATAACATTGGCATATTTTGCATCCGGCTTGATCTCAAGCATTCTTCTTGCAAAGAAAACCAGACCGATGGAAGCACAGGTTTCTGCATATGCAGTATCATTTGGCAGGTCATATGGATAAGAAAATGCCTCACCGATCTGTGTACCACCGATGCCTCCGGTAATATACATTTTTTCATTTGCCATACTGTCCCAGAGTTTTTCACAGGATTGATACAAGGTTTCATCTTCTGTCAGTCTTGCAATATCTGCCATACCGGAATACAGGTATACGGCACGTACTGCGTGACCTACTGCTTCATCCTGCTGGCGTACCGGCAGATGAGCCTGGTTATAAAAATAACGCAGGTCGTTTTCATGGCCTTTTTTCACTTCTTCCGGATGCTCTTTATCAAAATAATAAGGTCGTTTTCCACGCTCATCGATAAAAAACTTGCTCAATTCCAGATATTTTGGCTCTTTTGTCACCTCATAGAGACGTACCAGTGCCATCTCTGCAATCTCATGTCCCGGATATCCCTTGCATTTTCCTTCTTCCGGACCAAAATGAGCTGCTGCATAATCTGCAAAACGAGCTGCTGCTTTCAACAATTTGTCTTTTCCGGTAGCTTCATAATATGCAACGGCTCCCTCGATCAGATGACCCATACAATACAGTTCATGATGATCCTTCAGATTTGTGAAAATCTTATCTTTTCCGTTGATAATATAATAAGTATCCAGATATCCGTCATCCTGCTGAGCTGCACACACGATATCGATGGCTCCGTCTGCAATTGCCTCCAGCTTAGGATCCGGATGCTGGGTCAGAGAATAACCGACTGCTTCGATCCATTTGGAAAAATCTGAATCCTGGAATACAAAACCATAAAACTTATCTTCCGGATGATTGGGATCTTCCGGTAATGATTCAAATCCACGGAATGTATATTTTGGTTCTATAAAAGCTTTGCCCTGCTCTTTTCTCTCTTTATTCTGTTTTCCCGCTACTTTAAAGTTTCGCATACAGAAACTGGGAGCTGCTCCCTCCACCTGGTCATTCAGGGCTGCCCACTGGTACGGGATCACTTCCTTACGTACTACTTCCATCTCCTGCTTCCAGAATTTGTCATTGATCTTCATGCTGCGCAGTGACAGCGGACGAGAATACATATTTTTCTCCATTTGCAATACCTCCTGTTTCCGATTATACTTATGGTACGGATTTTTATTATTTCGTAACTGTCAGTATCATCGCAGTTACTTCCTTTCGATCTTGTAACTGTTCAGTACCTAGCATTATACTAATACAACGATCAATTTTATAACATTGCCCGGATGGAAACCGGCATGTATAAATTGGAAAGGTGGCACCATGTTATATCTTGAGAAAATGAAAATGCATACCATTACCAGCGGAAACTATGTAACCTCTGTCCATGGTATGGTGCATCCTAACCGAATCATCGGCGAACATGATTTTTTATATATCCTGGACGGTACCTGGGAAATCTGGGAGGATGATACTTCCTACGCTCTGCAAAGTGACGATCTTTTGATTCTCACTGCCGGAAGACATCACTACGGAAAAAAGCTGTGTAACCCGGGTAACCGCCACATGTATGTTCATGCACTGCCTACCGATGTTGAAAAGAAATATAACCATCTATACCCATCTGCAGTGGATCCTTCGGAAGCTTTCCGGCTTTTTTCCTGTTCCAGCCTTCTCCACTGTCAACATAATCCAAAAGTCCGTCAATATATGCAAGAGATCATCTCTGTCTCCTGGAGTCACGATCCGGAACGCGAGAACAGACTTTCCCTTCTGTTCTCTCTTTTTCTGTGTGAACTTTCTCGGCTGGAAGCACAAAAAAGCAGCCTGACTCCCATCGATCCCATGATTGAAGAGATTATCAGGCTGATTCATTCCACGCCACAGACTTTCTTTACTGCTGGAGAAATAGCTTCCCGGTATTATATCTGCGAACGTACCTTAAACAATCGCTTTCATAAGTATTGCAAAAAAACCTTTCCTGCTTTCCAGATGGAAGCAAAACTGGAAATGGTCCGGCAGTTCCTTCTTACCCAGCCGGATACCAAGCTGCGGGAAGCTGCCATCAACTATGGCTTCTGCGATGAATTTCATCTGAGCAAGGCTTTTAAAAAGCACTTTGGATTATCGCCCTCTCAGTACCGGCAACTTCACGGCTGAATATTCATCTTTTCTTCCAGTTTTTTTACTGTATACGCAACTTTTTCCTTTGTATCCTCCCGGCTGTAGGGTACCCGTTCTGCGATCCGCCGGATATAATCCTGCTCCTTTATGATCTGATAAGTCTCCGGAAAATTAATGTCGAAGTACAAAGCAAGATACGACATCCAGTAATCCATTCCGGTTTTTCGATCTGCGGAGAGGACAGATTCTTCTGCCTTGCAGGACTCCCACACCTTTGGGGATATGGGGCTTGCGCCCACTATCTTTTCATCCATATCCAGAAGTGTTTCCATGGATTCTTCCAGTTTTACTCTGCAGTTATCCAGCTTATCCGCATCCCGGATCAGTCTGGCATGCAGCAATGTCCGTTCATCTTCTATACCTTCCAACTTAAAGTCACTGTGTTTTGCGATTGCCACACAGATCAGCTGATCAAAGGACGGATCTGTTACAAACCGGCGAATCATCTGCTCCGGTCCAAAAAGAAGATCTGCTCCGTACATCGCATGATCCATAGTCCCCGGCTCAAAGCTGTGAAATCGTTTGATCTGCTCAAATCTTCCTATATCATGAAGCAGGCCAATGATCTTGGCCAGCTGAACGTCTTCCTCTCTCAGATGCATCCGGGTAGCAATCTCCTCTGCGGCATCCACTACACAATAGGTATGTACGATTTTCAGCTGAATCTTATCATCCTCTCTGTCATATTCGTCCAGATAACTTTCAAATGACTGCTTTGCAACTTTAAAATCTATATGTAAGCCCTGTTTTTCCACTTTTTCTCCTCTTTTCCCGTTTTTGACGTGAGTTTTCAAATATCTTATGGTTATGCAACTGTCATCCAGAAGGTGTTTTGTACAAACACGGTCTTTGTCAGGAGCGTTGTCCCAGTTCCCAGAATGCTACTGCACTGGCAGCTGCCACATTCAGGGAATCCACTCCATGACTCATAGGTATCTTCACTGTGTAATCACACAGTTCCATGGTTTCCGCGTCAAGTCCTTCCCCTTCTGTTCCCAGAATGATGGCCAGTTTTTCTTCTGCTTTCAGTTTCGGATCCCGGATCTCCACTGAATCGTTTCGAAGTGCCATGGCTACCGTCTTATATCCCATCTCACTCAGGCTTTCCATCCCCTGCACAGGCCACTTGGTCTTTTTATCAAAATAAGTCCATGGAATCTGGAACACAGTGCCCATACTGACTCTTGCTGCCCGGCGATAAAGTGGATCACTGCATCCACAGGTCAGAAGCACCGCATCCATATGGAGGGCTGCTGCAGAACGAAAGATTGCCCCTACATTTGTAGGGTTGACTACATTCTCCAGAATTGCGATTCTTCTTGCGTCTCTGCATATGTCTTCCACTGCAGGTAAGGCCTTTCTTTGCATCCCGCAGAGCATTCCTCTGGTCATTGCAAATCCAGTCAGTTTCCTGAGCACTGCTTCCTCTGCTGTATACACCGGAATCCCCTGCCATTGTTCCAGAATCTCCAGTGCTTCCCGGTCCAGATCCGAATCTGCCACAAGAAAGGAAATTGGTTTATATCCTGCTACCAGAGCTCTCCGGATTACTTTTGGGCTCTCCCCAATAAAAATCCCCGGTGCAGGCTCCGCATATCGTAACAACTGCACTTCCGACAATCTGGCATAAATATCCAGCCTGGGATCCCGCAGGTCTGTGATTTTGATTCGTTGATTCATTTTTTTCTCCTTCTTTTTGTTTTTCGGAAAGAGACGATTGGTAGTGTTGAACTATCGTTTCGTTTTCTTTGTATACTCTAATCAGTAAATTATAACAAATGACTACATATATAACAGTTACCTGGTTTCATTTTATTAATTAGTAGTATACAAAGAATCCAGAAAAAATGCAAACTGTAGGATCCTGATAATCTATATACACCAAATTAGATGTTTATTAGAATCTTTTAAAACATATTCAGTAAATTTACATTTGCTATTTTTTATTCCGAATTCTCTCCACTAAATCTTGTTTTGATTTATTGAACAAAAAATGCTTATATTCAGGAAACTGAAAATAAGCATTTTTTACTGCTATGATTCCACCCGCTGCAGACAGGTAATCACCTCGCAGTGATCTGTGAACGGGAACATGTCCACCGGGCAGATCTTAGTTACTTTGTATTTTTTCTTTGTAAGATATCCAAGGTCTCTTGCCAGAGTTTCCGGATTGCAGGAAATATAAACGACCTTCTTTGGTGCCAGTTTTATAACAGACTGAAGAAATGCCTCGTCACTTCCGGCTCTCGGAGGATCCATGAAGACTACGTCCATCTTTTCACCCTGTTCTGCCATCGCTACCATGAACTCGCCGGCGTCTGCCTGATAAAAACGAATGTTTTTCACACCATTCCCCTTAGCATTGCCGATGGCATCCCTGACCGCATCACGGTTTAACTCCACACCGATCACTTCTTTTACCTGTTTGGAAGCGATCATGCCGATGGTTCCGATACCGCAGTAGGCATCCAGAACTTTCTCTTTTCTCTTCAGGTCTGCCAGTCGGATCGCTTTCTTGTATAACCGTTCTGTCTGCACCGGATTGACTTGATAGAAGGAATGTGGTGAAATCCGGAAGGTATAGCCACAGAGTTCATCCTGAATATATCCTTTTCCATATAAGACGATATTTCGTTCTCCCAGGATCATACTAGTCTTCTTGTCATTGATATTGAGCACGATGGATGTGATCTCCGGATGCTCTTTTCTGAGAGCCTTCACAAAGTTATTCTTGGAAGGAAATACCGGAGAAGCAACTACCAGAACTACCAGCATCTCCCCTGTCTTTCTTCCTGTACGGATCAGTACATGACGAAGAAGACCGTAACCGCTGTCCTCGTTAAAAATCTTGATCTTAAAGGATTTTGCCAGTTTACGGATGGTCTGGATCACTTCATCGGCTTTCTGATCTTCGATCTGGCAAGATTCGATGGGAACCAGTCGGTGACTGCTTTCTTCGTATCTTCCCACTGCAATATCACCGTTTCTCATATGCTTATAAGTAGCATGGACTTTGTTCCGGTAATAATAGGGATCTTCCATACCAAGTATTGGCTCCGGTTTTCCATAGTCCTTTAACAGTTTTCGTACTTTCTTCTCTTTTTCTTTCAACTGTTTTTCATATGGGATTCCCTGGTATTTACAACCACCACATTTTTTCTCATAGGGACATTTTACTTTTTCTTCTGTTTTCATCTTTATTCGCCCAGTCCTGCTTCTATGGCTTCCACCATTTTTTTCAGTGCTTCTTCTTCGTCCTCACCCTCGCAGATCAGTTCAATCTCATCTCCGCTTTTGACACAGGCTCCAAGTACGCTCAATACACTTTTTGCATTAGAAGTGCCTCCTTCAAAAGAGAATGTGATCTTTGCTTTAAACTGCATCGCTGTCTTACATAATTCTCCTGCCGGACGCAGATGCAGTCCGGTAGGATTCTTTATTGTAACTTTCTTACTTACCATCTCAAAATTCCTCTACTCACTTGTTTTTTCTGCCTGATTCAGCTGTACGGTAGCCTGTACCTCTTCTACCTGTTCATAACCCTCCGGTAATGTTATGGTAACCGGAAGTGTATATTCCCCTGCTGTTTTTCCCGTCAGATCAATAACCGCTTTGATATCTTCCACCTTCAGCGCATTCAGATTTGCTTCCGTTCCTTTGACACGAATAGAAATCTTTTCTTTATTATAACTTACTCTCAGATCGGAACTCAGTCCCTGTACCTGAATTGCATCTGCTTTCAGGTCGTATTCCCGGCTGCCATATGGAAGGATACTGACTTTCACAACTACAGACTGTCCTACTTCTTCCGGAATCTTCAGTTCCTCTTCCTCTGTGAGCAATGCGCTGAGTTTTACATTTGCTTCCAGATCGGAATTGATACCATCCACATTGATCAGTTCACCAGGAATCTCCAGAGTATTTCCATTGTCCTCCAGTTTTTTTAATGCTTCTTCACTTCCGGCGATTGAAATCGTCTCCGGCGTTGTAGTAATCTTATCCACCTGGTATCCTTTTGCCGGAGTACCGCTGTAATTCGCCTTGATCTTTACGTTATCTTTTACCCGCCATAATTTCATAGACACATTTACATAATGATCATCACTGATATTAAAAAACTGCAGATATTCTTCCGACATCGGTTCGCCATTCTGATCGATCAGTGTGATTTTCGCTTTTTTCGTAGTATCTGATGACAACCCGTCTGCCTCCACTGTAGCTACCACACTCTTAATTTTATTTACCACTGATTCCGGACCCTGAATCTGGATCTTCTCCGGATCTGTACTGCATTCTCCTACTACATAACCGTTTGCCGGTGTTCCTGTAGCCATACCGATGATCAGGAATTCCTTCGTGGTGGTATCCTCGATGGTTACCGGTATCGTCTTCGGAATAATGGTCACATCTTCTTCGGAGATTCCGCTGACAGACTTCAGTGTAACCGGTACATACGCCGGCTTGGTATCCATATTAACGATCTGTGTCAGATCCGCCTCCACCGCAATATCCGTTCTTCCCTCAACCACTGATTTTTTTCCGGTCACATAGACCGTTACCGTCTGATATTCATCTGCGATCTGATAGGATTTTCCGGCATCATAGATATATCCGTCATTTTTCACTTCTACCTTTATTCCGGAATACCGTACGTTGGTTCTTACCGGATCGATTGTTCCTGAAACGAGGATCCAGATCACGCAGGCAATCAAAACGGAAATGATCTTCAGGCTGAGATTATTTGCCAGTTTTTTCTTCATGTTTTGCCCGTCCTTTCCATATTCTGGCAAGACCTGTTGTTTCTTTATGGTCTTTGCGTGTCTTCATACTGTTCAGGCGTTCTCTGAGTGCTCCCGGTGTCACACCGATGACAATCTTACCGCCGTACGTATAAGAAACCTTTCCGGTCTCTTCAGAAACAATAATTGTCAGTGCATCACTGACTTCACTGATTCCCACACCGGCACGGTGACGGGTTCCCAGACTTTTATTTAGTTCCAGATTATCTGACAGTGGCAGATAGCAGGTTGCCGATACGATCCGGTTATTTCTCACAATCACAGCTCCGTCATGAAGAGGTGTATTGTGTTCGAAAATATTAATCAGCAGCTGACTGCTGATCAGCGAATCCATGGCGATTCCGGTCTTCTCATACTCCTGAAGAATAATGTTCTGTTCCACAACGATCAGCGCACCGGTCTTTACTTCCCCCATTGCATATGCTGCATGGATCAGTTCACCGATTGTCCGGTCCGTGATACGCTCATCCATCTGCTTGCTGCTGTCAAAAGGAATCAGATTTGACAACATCTTTTTTTCTCCCAGCTGCTCCAGTGCACGGCGAAGCTCCGGCTGGAAAATGACCAGCACGCCGGTGATCGCAACCACACTCAGCTGTTGACAGATCCATAAAATCGTATCCATCCGTAAAATAGCTGCAATAATCAGAAAAACACTGACAATCAGAACACCTTTTAACAGTGTATACGCTCTGGTATTCTTGATCCATACCATCAGATAATATACAAAAATCGCAATCAGCAGAATCTGTACGATATCAATAATTCTAATAGAAGACGGCAGTGAAAACTTTGTCATACGCAGATGATATTTGATAAATTCTATAACATTTCCCACTGATTCACTCCCTTTCCCGGTTTTTTATAACAGCGGAATCCACCGGTACTTCTTCCGGTTTCCGTCCACTGCTTTTTTTCATATCTTTTATTTCTATAGTACCTTCATTTACTTCGTTTTCTCCTAGTACTATGACATAAGGTACATTATTTTTATCAGCAGATTCAAATACTTTCTTTAATTTTCTATTATTCATTTCTATTAGTACTTTGATATCGTCTTTTCTCAAACTATTAGCTAGTTTTAATGATTCTATATTAGTATTCATAGGTACTATAAGTACATCATATAATGCTTCATTTACTTCTTCTTTTAATATTTCACATATTGGTACAATACCAAAAGATATTCCTACGGCAGGATATGTATTACCATCCTCTATAAAGTTGGTAATTATTTTATCATATCTTCCTCCTCCTCCAATAGCGGACATAATTCTTTGTTTCTTATCAAACACTTCAAATACTGTACCAGTATATATTTCTAATCCTCTAGCAAGATATGGAGTAAACTTACATTCTGTTATTTCTAGACTATTTAAGTAGTTAAATAATTCTTTTATTTCTTCTTTTCCTTCGGTAAATGTATTATTGGTAATGTCTAAATTATCTAACTCTTCAATAGTACATTTGAAGTAACTAAATAGTTTATCTAGTTTTTCATCTTCTATATCATAAGAAGATAATTCTTCTTTTACTCCTCTTTCTCCTATTTTGGCTAGTTTATCTACAGATAGTATTACTTTATTCTTAATATTTTCATCTATACCTGCCGCTAGGATGAAGCCTTCAAGTAACTTACGATTATTTACTTCTATATAGACATCTATTCCTAGTTTTTTGTAACATAGACTAGTCATTGATAACATTTCTGCCTCAATAAATGTTCCTTCTATACCACAGACATCAACATCACACTGATAGAACTCTCTTGCTCTACCTGTCTTTACTGGACCATCACGAAACACTTTTCCTACTTCGTATCTTTTTAATGGTAATGTTATATTTTTATTTACATTCATACTAATTACTTTGGAAAATGGTACTGTAAGATCATATCTTAGTCCTAGTTTTCTATCGCCTTGATCATTTAGAGTATATACTTCTTTTAGTATTTCACTACCACCAGCATACTTTGATGCTAATAGATCATAATAACATAATATGGTAGTATCAAGTGGCATATATCCAAACTTTTCAAAAGTACTAGTTAAGGTATTTACTACTCTTCTTTTTATTAGTTCTTCTTTAGGAAGACTGTCACTAGTTCCTTTTACATTCATCAACTTCATTTGTATCACCTTTATTCTTTAATCTTTACTTTATTTGTAAAATCCATTTCTAATAATTCTAATAAGTCATTTATTTTAATAAATTTACATTCTTTATTAGTATCAGAAAATTTTACTGGTATTCCACCTACTTCACTCCAGTATTCTAAGTTAGGCATAAAGTCATCTACAAGAATAGCTCCTTTGGGATTTACTATATCGCCTTTCTTAATTATTTTTGGAACAACATTTAACTTGATATCTGGGAGTACTGAAGTAAAGTATTTAAACTTTGCTCTTATTTCATTATCAGAATTAACATGAGTTAGTATTTCTACATCAAAATGTTTACTTAATTCTTTTATTTTTTCAATGGAATTATTTATTTCTCCAGCCTCTTCGATTAGAGTCTCCCATGACAAGTTTTTATAGAAGTCATCTATTTTATCTTCGGAAATACCTCTTTCTTTTATTATTTGATAGGTATAATTTATTGTATCTAGAATTACACCATCACAATCTAAATATAATTTTTGCATAATTGCCCCCTTATTTTTTATTTTAAAGTGGTAGTTATTTGTTCTACTCCTGTATAGTACTCGGTAATAGTACTGTTTACTACTTTGATTACTGTAGGGTCTGCTACTTTTAATTCTGATATATCTGATACTACTCCTGATGGATCACCAACTATATTGGCGTTAAATGCATCATGTAGGTCTACTTTGTATACCTTTGTAGTAAGACTATTAATAGTACTTGTTACATCACTATTTTCGTTAGTAGTGTCGTAGTAGTAGACATAGTATTCTTCTTCAGATTGTCTTAATGAATCTACTCCTAGTATCTTATTTGATATAGTACTTACATTATCAGTAGTAGTATCTTTCTTATCAAACCACTTTATATCTTTAGTAATAAATATTCCTGTTAGTATATAAAGTATTACAAAAAATACTAATAAAACTACTATTATTGTAATGAGCTGTTTCATAGTCATTGGTTTTTCTTTACTTAATTTTTGTATATCTCTAACATTTTTTCCATTTCTTTTTGCTTCTTTTCTTCTTAATTCTCTTCCCATAATTACACATCCTTCTAATTAATTATAATATATATTTTTAACTTTGTAAATTAATAAAAGACATTCTTTAGATATAATCCTTCTGGATTTGCTGTTTTACCAGCAGCTTTCCTATCTTCTTTTCTTAATATATCTATTACTTCTTCACTCTTTATTTTACCTTCACCAACCGCTATTAGGGTGCCAACAATATTTCTTACCATATATCTTAAAAAGCCCGTTCCGACGAATGAGAGGGTTATTTTATTTATGTCTTTGCTATCTCTAATTATATTTGTTTGCGATATTGTTCTTACATAGTCATCTTTTTCTTCATCTGTTTTAGTAAATGATTTGAAGTTATGTTCTCCTTCAAGGTACTTCATAGCTCTTTCCATTTCGATAACATCTAATTTTTTATTATGCTGATAGACATAGTTTCTTTCTAATGGATTATATTCACCCATATTTAGTTTGTAGATGTATTCTTTACCTATCGCAGAAAACCTGGCATGAAAGTCCTCTGGTACTTCTTTAACGTCTTTTACATAAATATCATTTGGTAAAAGACTATTTAAACCTCTTATTAGTTTATCAGGAGTTATTTTTGTTTCTAAATCAAAGTGAACCTTCTGGTTTAGTGCATGTACTCCAGCATCAGTTCTTCCTGAAGCATGAACATCTACTTTCTTACCTTCATTTATTTCTTTTAATGCTTTTTCTAGTTCTGACTGAACTGTTCTTTCTTTGGGCTGTTTTTGATAGCCAGAAAAATCTGTCCCATCATAACTAATTGTAATTAAATATCTCATAATACTTCTCTCCTTAATAAATTTATTACATTATTTATTTGTTGTTTATAAGTATGTTTTTGGTTTTAATAATAGATTATTATAATTAACATTAATATATTTAGTATTAGTAATAGACTATTTATTTTAGTCCATTTATTAGTACGATAGTTAGTTCTTGATTTGCCATAATTATATAATCTTATATCCATTATATCTGCGGATTCTTCGGCTCTTTTTATTGATAGAGAAAACATTGGCATTAGAATACCACTGATGCTTATTATTTTTTCTTTAATATTTTTAGTATCAAAATTTATTCCTCTTAGTTTTTGAGCCTTTATTATTCTACTTGCTTCTTCGGTTAATGTAGGAATATATCTTATTGATAAAGTTATTATCATGGCTATATCTCCTACTGGAATTAATTTGTTAAATGGCCTTAATAACTTTTCTATACCGAAGGTTAGTTCTGTAATACTAGCGGTATATGTTAGTATAGAGGAATATAAGACAATAAATATTAATTTAAATATATCGAATATTATTCTATTTATACTTGTAAAAAAGATTAAATCTATAATAAATATAAATATTAGAAATATTTTTATACCATAAATATTTTTTAGGTATACTTTTATATCTATATCACTATATAACATGGTTAATAATAGATACATACTAAGTAAAGTTATGTCTATATAACTATCTATAAAGAAGATACTTATTATCATTATTATTAATGATATTATTTTAAATACTGGATTTAACTTATGAACTACTGATGATTTATTTATATATCTACCTATGGTAATATTATTTAACATTACGATATATATCTTTCATTAATTCTTTTACATCAAAAGTTAGTTCTAAGTTAATATTTTTCTTTTTCTTTACAGCATTTATAAAATCTATTATTTTAGGTATTTCTACCTTACTAGTTTTAATCTTACTAATATTATTTAATAATTCTTTCTTTACTCCTGAACTTATTATTTTATCATTTTTTAGTATTAGATAGTTATCTGTTACTTTTATAGTAAATTCTATATCGCTTGTTAATAATATTATTGTTTTATTATATCTAGTTTTTATTTTCTTTAATAATTTTATTAGATATTCTTTATTTCTACTATCAAGGTTACTTGTTGGATTATCAATAATAATTAATTTGGGATTTAGTGATAATACTATTCCTAGGGCTAGACTTTCTTTTTCACCGCTTGATAATTCAAATGGACTTTTATCTAAATATTCTTTTGGTAGATTAACCATTTTTAGTGAGTCTTCAATTCTTTTGTTTATAGTACTTACTTTATAATTATATTTTTTTAAACCAAACTCTAATTCTTCTCTTACTGTATTAAAAATAAACGCTTCTTCAGGATTATTAAATACTACCCCAATATTTCTTCCTTTATAGGTATTAGTTATTTTACCGTTATAATCTTTTTCAAGATTACTCATTAGATAAGTAAAGTATGATAGACTTTCTCCCGATACTATGGTAGTTATTTTACCATCTTCAAAATCATAGTTAAACTTTTTTAAATTACTTTTATATGTTACATTATTGAAACTTAAGGCCATAATTTATTCATTACCTCGTTTTCACTAAAATATACTTTATCTAATAAATCATATAGTATTAGATTTTGTGATAGTTTTACTACAAATGGTAGTTCAAAACCCTTTCTTTCTAAATAATCATTTTTATAGATTTCTTCTTTTGTTTCATCTTTGATTATTTTACCATTTTCTAATACAATAATTCTATCAGAAAATAGTGTTTCTTCAAGATTATGGGTAATTAGTATTATAGTAAGCTTTTTTTCTTTTTGATATTCTTTAAGTAATTTAAAAACTAATTTTTTATCGGTATCTGTTAGTTTATTTATTGTTTCATCAAGTAATAATATTTTAGGACTATGAATTAGACTTGAAGCAATGGCTACTTTTGTTTTTTCGCTTTCAGTTAAGAGACTTGGCTCCTTATCTAGAATATTCTCTAGTTTGAACTTTTTGGATATTATATCTATTAAAGTAGTCATTTCATCATAAAAATAACCTAAGTTTTCCAGTGAAAATACTAAGTCATCTCTTACTGTTTCTCCAATAAAATGGGTTTCACTATTTGCAAAGCAAACAGAAAATATTCTTCTTATTTTTTTAATGAATTGTTCATTTAATAAATAACCATCTATGGTAATATAGCCTTCGGCTTTATATAGTCCTATTAGTATTTTGGCTAAAGTACTTTTGCCGGAACCATTCATACCTATGATTGAGACAAAAGAAGACTCTTCTATTTCTAGATTAAAATCTTTGAATAGATAATTGTCTTCAAATTTAAATGACATATTATTTACTTTGATGATTTGTCTTTTCATACCTAACACCCTCGATATATATTATATATTAATTATGCTTAAAAAACAAGGAAATATAAAGAAAAAAGCATCTTAAAATTAAGATAACTTACTATTTTACTTTTTTTAGTTTTTTATGTACTTCTTTAACTTCACTGTAACTAAAATCATCTAAAGTATTAACATTTAGTTCTTCAGAATATATTTTATCAAAGTTTAATTCTTCGACAGCAATTTTACCTTCAGGAGTTTGTAATTTTTCATACATATCAAGAAATAAGTTTGATTTTTTTACTTCTTTAATTATTGCTTTTTCTTTTAGTATTCTATTAGTTAAATATATTGTACCAAATATTGTACCTATTGTTAGGTAGGCTTTCATAGTACCAAACTTAATACGATTAGCTATATATGAACCCACTAGTGTAGTTAATACTGCAGTATCAAAACTTTTTTGTAAAGTATATGGTCTTAGATTTACACTTTCATTTCTTTCTTGTAATTGTTGTAACATTATTTTTTTAATTTCTTCTCTTTGTTCTTCAGTAAAATTGGGAATAGATACTTTTCTATTGTTTAAATAATATACTGCCATATCATTTCCTATAACGATGTATCTTTCTATAACATCTTTTAAATCTTCTGGTCCAGTGTAAAACTTCATGGTATCACCTCTTTGATAGTAATTACTATAACATGGATAGAGATTTTTTTCAAGGAAATTGTGTAAAATTATCTTTTAACTATAAAGTTTTATAGACTTTCTTATAGTAATTTGATAAAATGTAATTAAGAGGTGGAACATGAAAAATAAAACTATTACCAAAGTTATACGCGTAGATAATGAAACTAAAAAATTAATGGCTGACTTTTATAAAGACATGAAAAGAGATAAGACTCCTCCTTATGCTATATTTCAAGCTGATACTGGTGATACAATAGTTACTTTATATGAATCTGGTAAGGCAATGTTTCAAGGAGTATCAGCAGATATTGAGGCTGGTATGTGGGAAAGTATTGGTAAAGATAAAGAGAATATTGATTACTTTATAGATAGGGAAGAAGTTAAAGAAAAAAAAGAAAAAACTACTATACCAATAGATATTTCTTCAGTTGGTTCTGATGAAGTTGGTACTGGTGATTATTATGGACCTATCGTAGTAACTGCATCATATGTAAATAAAGATGATATCCCTTTCTTGACTGAACTCGGAGTTAAAGATTCTAAAAAATTATCTGATGAACAAATACTAAAAATAGTTCCTAAAATTATTAAGAAAATTAAATATAAAACTATTATGTTATCTAATAAAGAATATAATAAGAATTATGGTAAAGATATGAATATGAATAAGATAAAGGCTGTACTTCATAATAAAGTATTAACTGAGATGGTTAAAGATAATGAATATGATTATATTGTTGTAGATCAGTTTGAACCCGAGTCATCTTATTATAAGCATTTATCTGAAGTACCTAGTCCTTTGAAGGGAATTACTTTTATTACTAAGGCTGAAGATAAGTGTTTATCTGTCGCTTGTTCCTCATTAATAAGTAGATATATCTTTGTTAAGGAAATTGATAAACTTGGTGATAAGTATGGTATCTTCTTACCTAAGGGAGCCAATTATTATGTGGAAGATGTTGGTATTAAATTAGTAGAAAAATATGGGATAAATGTTTTAAAAGAAGTGGCTAAATTAAATTTTAGTAATACTGATAGAATATTAAAAGAAGTAAGAAAATAATCTTGCTTCTTTTTATAATAAATAGACTATATTAATCTTTATAATATGTTTGATTTTTATTAGTTGGGTTATCTGGATATGTCATTTTTATTAAATTATTTTCAATAGCGGGAACTAGATAGTTTTCTCTAAATGAAACTCTAGATTTCATATCTACTAATTTCATTAACTCATTGGTACTATATTTAATTCCAGGCTCCATTGTATCAAGTAATTTTTTTATATATGGACTTATATGATTAATTTGATTATTTACTCCAACAATTAAAGTATCTAGTTCTTCATCAATCATTTTTAACATAAATTCTATAAATTCAGTTGAATTACCATTTGCATTACAATTAGCAATTACTCTATAGTATTCATCTTGATATTTTTTTATTGCACTTTCTATTGGAACATATTCAAATATATCTTCATATTCAGATAAGATAACATTCTGCCACAATCTAGCTGTTCTTCCATTGCCATCACCAAATGGATGTATAAAGACAAATTCATAATGGAATACTGAAGATAATATTAATGGATGTATTTCGTTCTTTTTTTCTTTCATCCAATTGAACAATTGCTCCATAAGTTCTTCTACTTGATTTGCTGGTGGACAAATATGTATGCAATTGCCATTCTCATCAAAGACTCCTTCGCCAGTACTTCTAAACTTTCCGGATTCCTCTGTAGTTAAATATGTCATAATGCCGTGTATTTCTTTTAAATCTTTTATACTATATGGATTTACTTCTTTAATTTTTAAATAAGCATTATAAGCGTTTTTTACTTCTTGTATTTCTTTTTCTGGTCCAATTACCAATTTACCATCAATAACATCTTTAACTTGACTAAGTGATAAAGAGTTTGCCTCTATTGCAAGTGATGAATGAATAGATTTTATTCTGTTATTTCTTCTTAAGACTGGCATTTTATTTAAATCTTTATAGTTTTCAAGTCCACCAATTTTCTTCATAATTGAAGAAACTCTTTCTAGCATAATATTAGTTATTTCAAATGGCGGTATATAATTTTGCATTTAAATCACCTCATTTTTTTCTACTAATATTATACTATATATATTAATTATAGTCAATCTACTTGTATGCTTTCTTGTATGTTTTCTTGTATGTTTTAGTCATAGACAAACTTACCTAATACTTTAAATACACTCTCTATGCCTTTTTTTAGAACATCATTTACTTTAGTGGATACCTTGTTGGTACCTCTGGTTAATTTTGTTGTGTAGTCAGTACTGGTATTAACTACATAATCTTCAATACTAACATCCCTACCTTCACTTACATCTTTTTCAAACTTCTCCATCGATTCTTTAGTTAAAACTGTTTTATTACGAAGATTATATTCATAATAACCACTTTTTTCTATTACATAAGCTATGATAAAGCTTAAGAATAATACTATGAATACTATTTTTAATATTTTTTTCTTATCCATTATTATCACCTTTTATATAGTAATATAATATGTTAGATATTGCTTCAGTAGTATTAAGTACTTCATCTATATTGTTATCTACTCCTCCTACTTCAATTAAAATACTATTAGGACTGATATCTTGGTTATATATACCGTCTACTCCAGGGCCTTCTTTTTTATAGATACCTCTAGATAAACCTTTATAATATTTATTGAATAAATTATTTAAGTCTTCGCTTAATTTTAGATTATCTTTATAATTATCATGTTCTAATCCTATGACAAAGAGTATTCTAGCATAATCTTTACCATTTATGTTTACACTAGTTACATTTTTATTTACTGAGTCTCTATGAATATCAATAAAATATTTTAGAGTATTATATTTATTCTTTTTATCTAAGATAAATATTCGTGAGGCTTTATATGAACTAGCATGATTCCAATTATTTATACTTAAGAATTCTGATAAGTTGGAGTCTTCAACAATTGTAGATAGTCCTTTACTATTTAGTTTTTCTTTTAATAAATAAGAGGCCATTAATACATTAGGAGTTATTCCATAAATATCTAAGTTTGAACTATTATAATTTTCTAACTGATGTGAATTATAAATATATATAATAGGACTATCTATATCTACGGGATTTGGATCTTCGATATAAGAACTTATCTTCTTTAATTCTTCTAGATTACTATAGTCATCGTTATGTTCATAATCTTTGCTAGAGGATGTTATACTCCTATCAAGGATGGAACTGGGATTAGTAAAGTCTATACTAAACAAAAACTTAGTACTGTTATTAACGATATTTATTAGTTTGTAATCTCCAATTAGATGAGAATTACCTCCTTTTAAGAGAAAGTTAATAAATTCTTTATTATTTATGTTATTACTATTTTTTAAAGAATAATAAAAAGTTATGGAAAAGATTATATATATTACTATGATATAGATAAATGATAGTTTAATTTTTTTCTTTACTATTTTTTTTAATTTCATTTTACCATTCATGATATCATCACCTAGTAATAATATATAACATTAGGTAATAGTTTTATGTCGAAAAAAAAGAAGGTTACCCTACTTATTGTAAATCTATTCTAAAATTTTTTAGTTCATCAATAAATTCGTCTGTTTCTTCATCATCAGTAATATTATATATTTTATCTTTTACTTTTAATAATTCATCATAACTTATTATTGCTTCTTCTTCTTGCTTTCTTTCATAGTCAGTTAGTTCTATATTAGATGGCTTTATTTCTTCTTCCATTCTTTCGACAATATCTGAAGCAAACTTCATATTATCATTTACTTCATAAGCATCTTCCATTGTTTCAAGTGGAGATAAAGCATCTTCATGTAAATCTATACCTGTAAGAATATCTTCATTTGTATGATAATCTTCTTTTGGTAATTCTTCTCTACTTGATAATTCTCTATCAATATGAATTGGTGATGTTTGGACTCTTTTTTCTCTTAAAACATTCTTTGTATATAAACCATTATTATTAGTATTTACTGGTATTTTTTCTTCTTTAATTTCTTCTTTTAATTCTTCTACTTTTTCTAATTCTTTTGGTTCAATTATTTCTTGTTTTGGTAATTCTTTTACTATTTCTTTAGGTTCTTCCTTTGCTTCACTTAATATTAATGGAGTATCATCATGAGTATCATTTAATTCTTCCTTAATATTATTTTCTTTTAGATATTTAGATAGTTTTCTATTTTTTAGTAGAAGTATCACAAGTAGAAAAATAACAAATACAAAAAGAAATACTACTATCCAAAAGAAAAATAAACCATTACTTGATAAGTTATTATAAAAATCATTAAATGAATTTATCATTATATTCACCTCTTACTGCGATAAAGTTAAATACTGCGCCAGCATATATGGCAGCAGTTTCCACTCTAAATATTAGGTCTCCAAAAGATACTGGGTTATAATTATTTTCTAATAAATATGTTTCTTCTTTAGGGCTTATTCCGCCTTCTGGACCTATTACCATTATAATTTTAGCACAATCTTTTATGCTTTGTAAATAGTAATTTAGTAATTTATCTTTTTCTTTTGTAGATGCCACTAATTTGATATCATAATCTAGATTTACTAAATCTTTAATACTCATAATATCAGTTATTTCTGGGATATCTGTTCTTTTAGATTGCTCACTAGCCTCCTTGCAGATCATTTGCCATCTTACTTTTTTCTTACTAAATCTTTCTTTATCTAACTTAACAATACTTCTTTCCATATCGACTGGAATTATTCTTGATACACCTAGTTCAGTTAGTTTTTGAAGAATTAAATCTATTTTTTGTTCTTTTACTAAACCTATAGCTATTGTTAATTCTATATTTAGCTTATTTTCTTTACTAATAGTATCCTCTACTGAAAGAGTTAATGGATCTAGATTATCTATATTACATATATATAATACTTTATCATATACTACTTCTATTTTATCGTTTATATTCATTCGCATAACATTCTTAATATGATGAATATCTGACTCTTCAAGTATTAAGTTATTTTGTTCTTTTCTTTTGACAAAATATCTTTGCATATATACCACTCTCTTCTAGATTTATTTTCTTTTTTCTTATTATATAATACATTGGAACTATTATAAAGGCTCCTAATACATCTACGATTACATGTTGTTTTATGAATACTGTTGATAACATTATTAATACTGATGTTATTGTTATTAATATTTTGTATTCTTTTTTTATTTCTTTGACATCTAATGTTGATATTATAAATAATATGGCTAAGGCACAGTGAGCTGAAGGAAATAGATTTACTGGAGTATCTACTTTATATATAATATTTATTATCCATGTTGAAATACTGTCTACCACTAGTGGTTCTCTAGTCATAGTGGTTGGTAATAGTATAAATATTATTCCTTCAAATAATGCATATATTAGACATGTTACTATGTATCTATCAAATACTTTTTTGTTATATTTTAATATTAGTAATGGTATTAAGAATAGTAATAAATACCACAAGACATAGAATATTACAAAGGCTGGTATAAATGGTATCATATTATCAAAATAGTTATTTAGATGCATTGGTGTACCTTGAAATAGTTTGGTTATACTATATACTGATGTTTGAAATAAAAAACTAAATATTAATATTATTATTCTATTTTTATTTTCTTTAATATACTTCTTCATATTTACACCTCATACTACATTATATTGCCTTTAGATAATTATATCATACAAAAGTAAAAAGAGATAGTAATTTATCTCTTTATATTATTTATTATCTTTTTTCTTTTTTAAATACATTACTGCACATATTATTATTCCAAGTATTGCTACTACTCCAATAACAATATAAGTAACTATATTATCTCCTGTTTTAGGATTGTTAACTTCATTATTTGTTTGTTCTTCTTTAGTTGTTCCTTCTTCATTAGGTTCCTTTTCAGTAAGTTCTGCAAGGGTATAAATACTAAAGTGATTTGTTTTAAATATTGCTTCATTATTTGATACTTCAACTGGATACTCAGTAACTTTACCAATATCATCTACATAATATACTACTAGATTCTTATCTTTAAATTTTTCATTAATTGGTATTCTTACTTCAAATGAACCATTTTCTAATTTTGATATATATTTATTTACTGAATTAGAAAATAAACTTATATCAAACATTTCACTATTACTAATATTTAATATTTTTAATATTTTATTATACTCTTCACCACTTGTTAATTCTTTAATTTGTATCATAGTATCAAGTGGTATTATATTAGTGTTATCAGTAGATACTTCTATATTTGTTTTAAAATCTGAAGTAATTAATTTTGGCGTATACATCTCTTCAGTATTTTTGCCAATAACAAATTGATATTCTTTATTGCCTACTTTTGCTTCATAGATTTTTCCATCTGCTGAAGTGTTTTTTAATTCTTCAAGGCTTTTAATTTCACTTTTATAGAAGTCATCTTCTTCATTATAATATTGATTTAAATATGCTTTTCTATTATTAATATAACTATCTACATCACCTTCTGATAAGTATACAGTTATTTTACCTTTACCAATATAATTATCTATTCTCTTTTGAATAGTATCAAGTAATTTATCATTTGATACATCAGTATCTACATACAAAATGTTACATCCATCTGTTCCTATTTGATTTATTACTTTATATAATGTTCCATTATAAGTATAATATCCTATTCCTAAAGATTCAGTTACTAAAGGATCATCTGAACCTGCTCTTACATCTAAATAAAAATTCTTATAATTAATTTGTTTTTTATATTCATTAGAATAATTTATTGGACTATTACCATTTAGCCAATAATTAACTAATTCAAAATCATTTAATTTAAACATTGCTTTATATCCTAACTTTTTAGTTAAGTTATCAATATCTTTAGCAGTAGTTTTATCATATACATATTTTATATTAACTGTCTTATATGCTTCATCTGTTGAAGAAATAGCTAGTTTACATTTTGTATAATCTTCACTACAAGCTTCTCCCTCTGAATAATCTAAATAATAACCATAGTACTCATTATTAAATATATACTCAAATACTCCCATAAATTCATTAGTACTATCTTCATTATTCTTAATAAGATTAGGATAATATGATTTTACTTCAATAGTATCATTTAATTCTACTCTCTTATGTACTGTTATTGTATCAGTATTTTCATTTTCTAAATAGAAGTCATATTCTCCATCATCAAATACCATACCATCATTTATAGGGAATGTTCCTATATTCCATACTTGATATTCTTTTTTAATACCAATAGTATTTTCTATTTCTTCTTTTAATTCTCCTACCGTTGTAGCATTGCTTTCAACTATCTTTTTAGTGCCACCATCTAATTCAAATTTGAAAGTAGCGGCTTTTACACTAGTTACTGAAAGAAGTATAAACATAACTAATGTAAATATTGTTATTTTTAATGTTTTCTTCATTTTTTAGTTCACCTCTATTATAAGAGTATCATATTTTTTACTTTTTGCATAGTGCTTTTCAAAATAAAAAGAAGTATTTACTACTCCTTAATTAATAAATTTATTTTCAACTAATTAACATTGATATAACTATTTATTAGTATTTTTGTAAATTATTAAATTTTTCATCACACTAATTATAAACTATCAATTAATTGATTTAACTTTTCTCTTACAAATTGAATATCAGAACTGTCAACTTCTTTTATGTATGGTTTATTATCAATTTCATAATATTCACTAACAACAACAAAATTAACATCACCTTCTGGTTTTATTTCTTCTGTTTCATAAAGAATATATCTTTTACCATTAATAGTAACTGCTGCTATTAATTCACCATCGTGTTCTATGTTTTCCTGATCATAATATTTAAAATTCATATTCATATTTATCGCCTTCCTTTGGAAACAGACACATCATCCACTTCAGGATTTATGCCTTCTTTGCCGAATCTACCAACTACATCATTAATTACAGAAGAAATAGTCTCTTTATTTTCTTCAGACAAAACTCCATCTATATTACTTGAATCGAAACTATTAATTCCCTTACCTGAAACTAAGCCCATTATTTTATCAAAAATTATCTTTCTTCCTTTCTTAGAAAACTTAGCTATAACTGGACATAAAGGTAATAATGCCGAAGCATAAAAACCCACCAAACCAGTGCCTACTAAATTTTCAATATCAAGTCTTGTATCATTAACAGCGGCGATTTTTTCATCAATTCCTCGATCAGAAATGTTCTTTTCATAAAATTTACGATATCTTTCTTTAAGTTTTTCCTTTTTAGGTTTACTAACAGGAATAACTAAAGGTACACTTTGATTTTCCATTTCCATTACTCTTACCTTCTACAAAAAGGATACCATATTTTTTCTTTTTGCATAGTATTTTTTTAATAAAAAGAAAAAAGAAAGAGAATTAATCTGCTTTCTAATATTCTTTACTCACCTTTGTTTAATTCAACCATTGAACTATATCCAGTAGGAGCTCTAAATCCTATAGCCTCTTTATCAAACATATCTCCGACTACATATCCGCTTATATTATCAAATGTTCCTAATGAATCCTTCCAATTTTCTATAGTACAAGAAATATATGCATTTTTAGTTTCACCTGGTTTAATTATATATGCTGTTTCTGAAATAGCAGGAGAATCGAAACCGCCACCCTTGGAAAAGAAACCACAATCTTGTGTCTTTTTCTCACCTGATGGTGTTTTATAAGAAACATATGTACTATAGTTAGTTAACTTGTTTTTACTACTAGATACTTCTTGTAACTCTGCAGAGTCAGTTGAATAGACTGTTCCTATTAATAATGGTTTATCACTATTGTTTTTCACACTAAATAATTGATATATTGATAAATGCTTATATCTATCATAATTTTCTCTAACATAGGCCTTATCCAACATTTTTAATTCTAATCCAACACTATCAATTTTACCTGAATTACCATACTCTACTATTGAACTACTAGCATCTCCACTACCACCATTATTTGTATTATCATTACTTGAGTTATTGTTACCTTGATTATTATTATTGGTATTATTGTCTATACTTGATGAGCCATTGTTATTTGTTCCATTTTGATTTCCATCTAAACTATTATCTTTTTTATTTAGAATAAATATTCCAAATACCACTAATGCTACTACTACAGCAATAATTATAAATATTGTTTTACTACCTGATTTATTATTATTATTGTTATTATTGTTCTGTGGCATATTATTATATTGCTGTCCATTATAATTAGTATTCATATTCATACCTTGATTGTTGTTCATATTCATGTTATTATTCATCCCCTGATCGTTGTTCATATTCATGTTATTATTCATTCCCTGATTGCTGTTCATATCGTTATTATTCATATTTTGATCATTATACAATTTTTATTACCTCCATACCTTATCTATCTAAATTATAAAATAATAGACTTTCTTTGTCAATATTATTTTTTACTTTACATTACTAGTTTACATTAAATTAATATAAATTATACTTACTAATATTATATTCTAAATATATATCTACGGCTTATATATAATAGACTTTATTTTGAGACTAAAATTAGGCTCAAAATAACGCCCTAAGACCTTAGGCTTAGAGCGCATATATATTATTTTTTTAACATCTTATTAAATTTAGTAAACTTACTATCATCATCTAGTGTTGTTTCAGATAATTCTTTAAATAAATCTTTTTGTTTTTTAGTTAATTTACTTGGCATAACGACATCTACTATTACATACATATCGCCTTTTTTATTATTAATATCACTATCTATTCCTTTTCCTTTTAATCTTAATTTACTACCATTTTTAGTACCATCAGGAATAGTTATAATAGCATTTCCATAGATTGTAGGTATCTCTTTCTTGCAGCCTAATACTGCTTCAGTAATAGTAAGAGGTACAGTAATATAAATATCATTCTCATCTCTAGTATAGAAATCATCTTCTTTAACACTAAATTCAATATATAAATCTCCTGGTTCTCCTCCATTAGTACCTGCTTCACCTTTACCAGCAAGTCTTATTCTATTGCCGGTATTTATTCCTTTAGGAATAGTAATGGTTAGAGTTTTAACTTTTCTTTCTTTACCAGTACCATGACAATTAGTACAAATCTTATCAAATGTTGAACCAGTTCCATGACATGTTGGACAAGAGGTTTTTGATAGAAATGAACCAAATATAGTACTTTGCTGTCTTGTTACAGTTCCAGATCCTTTACAATCAGGACAAGTATGCATATTAAAGCCACCCTGTCCATGACACTCAGAGCATTCATCTTCAGTATCTACTTTTATATCTCTCTTAGCACCATTAACAGCCTCTTCAAAAGTAATACTCATACGATATAGTAAGTCGCTACCATCTTCTCTTCTAGAACTTGTTCTTGTACCAGATGAAGATGAACCAAAACCAAAGTTTTTAAATAAATCTCCAAAGATATCTTCCATTCCTCCAAAGTCAAAGCCATCAAATCCAGAGAAACCACCTTGAGAGTTAGTAAATGCTGCATGACCATACTGATCATATTGTTTTCTCTTTGTCTCATCTGATAATACAGCATAGGCTTCTTGACATTCTTTAAACTTTTCTGCAGCATTTTCTTCTTTTGATACATCGGGATGGTATTTTTTAGCTAGTTTTCTGAAGGCAGATTTTATTTCATCTTGAGACGCTGTTTTGGGTACTCCTAGTACCTCGTAGTAATCTTTTTTATTCATAATTTCCTCCGAACATAAGTATAAAGTTCTAGCTAGAAAACTAGAACTTTAACTTTTTATTTGAATTATTTCTCTTCGTACTCAGCATCTACTACTGTGTCGTCTTTGTCTTCTTTCTTTTCTTCTTTAGTTTCAGTCTTAGCACTTTCTGCACTTTGATTATTTTTAGCAGCTTCTTCATAAACTTTTGTAGCAAGAGCATTAGCCTTCTCTAATAGTTTATCTTTAGCTTTATTAATCTTTTCAACATCTTCTGTTTCAATAGCCTTCTTAGTTTCTTCCATTAAGTCTTCAGCTTCTTTCTTATCAGAATCAGTTACTTTTTCTCCTAAATCTTTAAGAGCCTTTTCAGTCATGAATACTACTTGTTCAGCATCATTCTTAGCATCTGCTACTTCTTTCTTCTTGTTATCAGCTTCTTTATTTTTTTCTGCTTCTTTCATCATCTTATCGATTTCTTCATCACTTAATGTATTAGTAGCAGTAATTGTAATTGATTGTTCTTTTCCAGTACCCAAGTCTTTTGCTTTGACATTTACGATACCATTAGCATCTATATCAAATGTTACTTCGATTTGTGGTACTCCTCTTGGAGCAGGTGGAATGTTAGTTAATTGGAAGTTACCAAGGGTCTTGTTATCGTTAGCCATTGGTCTTTCACCTTGTAATACATGGATATCAACAGCAGGTTGATTATCAGCAGCTGTACTAAATACTTGACTCTTACTTGTAGGTATTGTAGTATTTCTAGGTATTAATACAGTCATTACTCCTCCTAGTGTTTCAATACCAAGTGATAATGGCGTTACATCTAGAAGTACTATATCATTAACGTCCCCTGTTAATACTCCACCTTGAATAGCAGCACCCATAGCTACTACTTCATCTGGGTTAACTTCTTTAGATGGTTCTTTACCTAATTCTTTCTTAACTAGTTCTTGAACACAAGGTATTCTTGTTGAACCTCCTACTAGTAATACTTTATCAATATCCTTAGATGTTAATTTAGCATCTTTTAATGCTTTTCTTACTGGTTCAGTAGTTGATTCTACTAAATCTCTAATTAAATCTTCAAATTTAGCTTTAGTTAAAGTTAAGTTTAAATGAAGTGGTCCATCTGTTCCTTGAGATATAAATGGTAATGATATTTCAGTAGAAGTCATACCGCTAAGATCTTTCTTAGCTTTTTCAGCAGCATCTCTAACTCTTTGCATAGCCATTTTATCTTTAGTTAAATCAACACCAGACTCTTTCTTAAATTCATCAGTCATCCATTCCATTACTCTTTCATCAAAGTCATCTCCGCCTAAATGATTGTTACCACTTGTAGATTTAACTTCAAATACACCATCACCAAGTTCTAGAATAGATACATCAAATGTACCACCACCTAAGTCGTATACTAAGATAGTTTGTGCTTTTTCTTGTTTATCTAGTCCATAAGCAAGAGCAGCTGCTGTTGGTTCATTAATTATTCTTTCTACTTCTAGTCCAGCAATTTTACCAGCATTCTTAGTAGCTTGTCTTTGACTATCGTTAAAGTATGCAGGTACTGTAATTACAGCTTTTGTTACTGGTTCTCCTAAGTAAGCTTCAGCAGTTTTCTTAAGATCTCCTAGTATCATTGCAGATATCTCTTCTGGAGTATATTCTTTTCCATTAGCGGATACTTTTTCACTAGTACCCATTTTTCTTTTTATTGAAGAAATAGTATCTTTATTGGTTACCATTTGGTTTTTAGCCTTTTGTCCAACAATTATTTCTCCATTTTTGAATGCTACTACTGATGGAGTAGTTCTCATTCCTTCGGGATTAGTTATTACTTTAGCTTCTCCCCCTTCATATACAGATACACAACTATTTGTTGTACCTAAGTCAATTCCTATAATTTTACTCATATTTATCAATCTCCTTTATATATTTATTAGTCTTCATCAAATTCATGAATGACTTTCATTTTTTTATCTTTATTTTTATTATTTGTGGTATTATGCATATTTCTAATAGTTCTATTTATCTTTATACTTCTATAGATATAGTATCCTAGTATTAATAATATTAGTACTGGGAATATCCATACGATAAATCTTATTCCAAGTATTAAAACTGCTAAGAATATTAGAATATAAATAATATCTCTTATGGTACTTTTACTCATTTACTTTTACCATAGCGGTTCTAAGTACTTTATCTTTGTACATATAACCTTTTTGTAATACTTCAAGAATTATACCTGACTCTTTAGATTCATCTTTACCTGTAGTAACAGCTTGATGGTATGTAGGATCAAACTCTTTACCTAAACAGTCCATCTCTTTTACTTCAAACTTAGTAAGTAAGTCTTTTATTTGCTTATACATAAGTTTAAAGCCTTGTAAGAACTTAGATACTTCGTCTTCTAGATTATTATCATCCATATTTATAGCTCTTTCGAAGTTATCTAATATTGGTAAAAATCCTTTTAGTATATCTTCTTCAGCATACTTAATTATTCTAGATGTTTCTTCATCTTTTCTTCTTTTGTAGTTAATTAATTCTGCTTGACTACGAAGAAGAGCCTCCTCTAAGTCTTTTATTCTTTTACTTAGAAGTTCTCTTTCATCATTAATGTTTGATTCTTCTGTGCAAGAACATTCTTCTTCATTGCACTTACAAGATTCTTCACACTTGCAAGTTTCCTCACATTTGTGTTCTTCGTTGCAGTGGCAATCTTCTTTATGTTCGTGTTTCTTTTTCTTTTTATTTTCCATAATCTCCTCCTAGGTTATTCTTTATATAATCAAGAAGAGTTACAACTCGATCATATTCCATTCTCTTAGGGCCAATTATTGCTATTGTTCCTTCTTCACCATTGATATTATATTTTGTTTTTATTACTGAAACATCATCAGTTAATTCTGTTTCACTACCAACATAAATATTAATACCATTATCTTCTTCTTTCATTTTAGAAATGCTATCTATGTCTTCAAATTTACTAAGTATTTCCTTTACTTTATCAATACTAGAGAATTCTGGTTGTTTTAACATATTTGTTCTTCCACCAAAATAGGCTTCACTAGTTTTCTCAGTAGTAAATTCATGAAAGGCATCATAGAAGGTATTATATAAAACTTCATATTGTTTTACATAATCTTTTATTATTGGTTTTACTTCATATTCTAGTTTTTCACTTACTTCATTTATTGGTGTACCTATGACTAATTTATTTATTAGCTCAACAGTCTTTTTTACATCACCAGTAGATACATCATTTGGTAAGTATAATATCTTATGTTGTACTATACCTTTATCAGTAATAACTATTGATAATATTTTATTATCCTCAAGTGGTACTATCTCTACTTTCTTTAATCTATTCTCTTTAGAAGAATTACCAAGTACTACTGCTGTATAATTTGTTATTTCACTAACTATTTCGATACTCTTTTTAATAGTATCATTTAAATCTAGTGAATGATTGTGAAATATTGTTTGTAGTTTAAGCATATCTTCACCAGTCATATTTTTAGGTTTCATTAAATGATCTACATAATACTTATAGCCTTCTTCACTTGGTATTCTACCTGAAGCAAAGTGATTCTTTTCAAGTAAATGTAATTCTTCTAGTTTAGCCATTTCGTTTCTAATGGTAGCACTAGAACATTTTAATTTTTTACAGATATGATTAGAACTTACTGGTTTAGCAGTTTTTATATATTCTTCTGCGATTATTTTCAGCATTTCTTTTTGTCTATCCGTGATCATATTATATCACTTCCTTTATTAGCAGTCCTTCTTTTCTACTGCTAATATAATTATATTACTATTTGTTAGCAATGTCAACATAAAATTGCTAATTTTTTTTATTTTTTTCACTATAAGCCTTGTCTCAAGTCTTATTAGTGTTATTTTGAGCTATTAAGTCTCAAAATAAAATTTATTATATATAAGCCAAATATTTATACATAAAGTTATATTAATATTTAGATCTTAGTAAGAATATATTTTAGTATGAAAAAAAATATTTTATTTATAATATCTTTATTTATATTTTTTACCCTATTAATTATCTACTTCATTATTAGTATTAATAATAGTAGAGTTAAATTTGTTAATGAAAAAGATAATGAATTGGAAATTAGTATTAAGTATCCTAGTTTTAAGTATAGAAAACTTAATAAAAGAATTAAATATATTATTAATAAATATAGTAGAGAAATTAAGAATACTCCCTTTGATGATAATTATCATATTTATACATTATATATAGATTATAAAGAATATAAATATAAAGATTATATATCTCTTGTATTTTATAGTGAACTTTTTCTTGGAGGAGCCCATCCTAATCATTATATTGATACTGTTATTTATAATACTAAAAATAATTCTTTTATTAATATAAATGATTTAATTAATATAGATAAAAATATATTAATTAAATTATCTAATATATCTAGAGAAGAATTATTAAGAAACAAAGTACTTAGTAATAGTGATGTTAAAGAAATGTTAATGGATGGTACTAGTCCTAAGACAGATAACTTCAAAAGATTAGCTTTAACTGATGAAGGTATTATTATCTTCTTTGAAAGATATCAAATAGCACCATATTATTTTGGTGATTACAATATATTAATACCTTATAGTAAATTAAATTTAAATATATAAGAAAGGTAGAATCTAAATGAAAAAGAAAGCACTATTATTTATTCATGGCTTTGCTGGTGGTACTTATGATTATGGTGAATTAATTAATGACTTAGAACTAAATGGTTTATTTGATATATTTAGTTATACAATGAAAGGTCATGGTAATTTAGTTATTAATAAAGTTACTAAAGATGACTGGATAAAAGATGCAGAGTATAATATAGAAAAATTGATTAAATATGGATACAAAGAAATATATGTTGTTGGTCATAGTATGGGTGGTGTCATTGCTACTTACTTAGGAAGTAAATATAAAGAAGTGAAAAAGTTAGTACTTGCCGCGCCAGCATTTGAATTTTGTAACTTTAAAAATAATAAAATTAACTTTATCGATAGTATTAAACTAATTCCAAGTATATTTAAAAATTATACTTTTAGAGAGATGATGGCTAAATACTTTAAAGTTCCTCTTAAAACAGTTAAAGAATTTTCTTATTTAGTTAATGACCACTATGAAGATGTTAAAAAGATTAATATACCTATTCTACTGCTTTGGGGAAATAAAGATACTACAGTACCTTTTGCCTCTATTAAATATGTATATGATAATGTTAAATCTAAAGATGTCGAACTATGGACCATAGATAATATTAATCATGGTATTTTTAATAACTATCGATATCAAGATATAAAAGATATTATATTTTGTTTTCTTACTAGAAAAGAAAATAATAAAAAGATTAAACATTCTATTTGAAATTAATTAATATTATGTTAATATATTAATAGAGGGTGATAGATAATGTTAAGAAAAAAAGCAATACTTTTAATACATGGTTTTGCGGGTGGTGCTTATGACTATGGTAATTTACCTAATGATTTAGAATTTGTTAATAATTACAAGGTATTTACTTATACTCTACCTGGTCATGATAAAGCTATTATTAATAAAGTTACTAAAGATGATTGGATAAAAATGTCAGAGATGCAAATCGAAAAAATAATTAAGCACGGATATAAAGAAATATATGTTATTGGTCATAGTATGGGTGGTGTTATTGCAGCATACTTAGCAAGTAAATACAAAGAAGTAAAAAAACTAGTACTTGCTGCTCCTGCCTTTCAATATTTTAAGTTTGAAGGTAATAAAATAAATATATTAGAAAGTATTAAAGTTGTTCCTAACTTATTTAAAGATTATAATAAAGAAGAAGTTATATCAAGATTATTTAAAGTACCAATTACTACGATTAAAGAGTTTATGTCATTAGTTAGTGAACATCATAGTGATGTAAAAAATATAGTATGCCCCACTTTAATAATTCATGGTACTAAAGATGAAATAGTTCCTGATACTTCAGTTAATTATGTATATGATAACATTAAATCTACTTCAGTTACTTTAGTAGAAATTAATGGTTTAACTCATGATTTATTTATTAACGATAGATATACTGATGTAAAGAAATTAATTTTTGACTTTTTTAAACATAAACCAAAAAATACCAAAAATAAATATAAAATATAGAAAAAAAGACTTGATTTGCTCAAGTCATTTTTTTATTAATTATTTTTTATAGTCTTATATGTTCTAAAAGCTACTGCTAGAGCAATTAATGCAAATATATAATTAACATACATAAACATATTTGCTTCTACTCCAGTTTGTGGTGGAAGTATAGTTAAATCATATATATAAGTAACTTCTTGTTGTTCTTTAGTATAAGTCCCTTCTACTTCACCTTTAACTTCAATAAAGCTATATTTATCAAATTCTTTCTTAACTGTTTCATATGTAGTTCCTACAGGACCTGTAAGAGTAATACTATCAGTAAGTTTAGTACCATCTTTAGTAACATAATTAACTATTACAGTACTTTCTTCTACTTCAGTAGTATGTTCATCATCAGTAGTTTTAGTAGTATTACCATAAGTTAATTCAGCAGTTACTTTATTAGTTACTTCTTTTTTATCTACATTGATATAGAATAATTTAAAGTTTTCTTCAATATTAAAGATAATATTTCTATTTTCATTAATATCTGTATTAACATCATTAGTAATTTCTGTTCCTACTAAAGTATTATCCATTTCATATTTACATAATATTGTATTATTTTCTTTAATATATTTACAATTATTACTAATTTCTGATTTTTCTGCATCTATTTCAAATGGAAGAATATCAGTAATTGTAAGTGTTGCTTTACCTACATAATCTTTAATTTCTGTATTATAAGTAATTGTATAATCAAAGGCATCAGTAATTGATCCTACTAATTCTACTCCATCTTTCTTTAACTCTTCTTCTGAAGTACCTACATTCTTTGTATATACATAGTTTACATAAGTTGTTCCTTTTGTATATAATCCATCTTTATTACTTGGTATTTCTTTTAGTGTATAGCCAAAGAATTCTTTAGCCTCAGTAGTATATTCTTTACCTACTAAATCTGTGGTTGTTACATTATTACTTAGTGTAACTCCTTTATCAGTTTTGTAAGTAGCTACTACCGTTCCACTAGGAACAACATCTATTACTTCATCTTTATCAGTTACATTTTTATTTCCATATATTAATTTTGAATTAACAATGTTTTTAACTTCACTTCCAACATTAGTGTATCTTAATACAATGTTAAACGCAGCATTTATTACTTGATGTTCTTCATCAACTGTATATACATCAGTACATACTATTGTTCTTCCATTTACTACACATTTATTATCTTTTGATATTATTTCAGCATTATATGGTAATGTATCAGTAAGCTCAAGAGTTACTTCTCCTACATAATCTTCTACTTTACCAGTATAACTTAATACATAATTGTATTCTGAATTAATATCAGTAATAGTGTTATTTTGTACTTTATTTACTTTGTTTTCAGTTACTGTTCCTTCATTCTTTATATATACATAATCTACTTGAATTGTTTCATTAGCAATGTAAGTTCCTTCTTTATTAGATGGTATTTCTCTTAATGTATATCCATAGAATGATTTAGTTTCAGTAGTATAATCAGTTCCTGCAAAATCAGTAGTTTCTACATCATCATGTAATTTTACACCTTTATCTGTTTTGTAAGTAGCCACTACTGTTCCTTTGTATACTTCTGTTTCTGTTTCATCAGTAGTTTCTTCTTCCTTATTTTCTAAAGCTAATTTAGCAGTAGCACTATTTATTATTTTATCTTCTTTTATATCAGAATATTTTACTTGGAAATTAAATTCTTCATTTATTTCTAAAGTTCCATTTACTGTATATTCTGTAGTACATATAATGGTATTATTTTCGAATGTACATCTATTATCTTTTGATACTATAGTACCTTTTAATGGTAATGTATCAGTAATAGTTAACGTAGCTTTACCAACATACTCTTCTACTTTACCTGTATATTTAAGTGCATAGCTAAATGTATCGTTGATGTTACTTACAAACTCAGTTCCTTCTTTAACTAATTCATTTTCAGTAATATTTCCATCATTCTTAGTGTAATAGTATATTACATCAATATTACCTTCAATGTAGTTACCATTTTTATTAGTAGGTTCTTCTTTTAATGTATAACCTGTTATTTCTTTTGCACTTGTTTCATAAGGTGTATCTGCTAATTTCTCACCTAACTCTTGTTTATTTGCAATATCATTTCCTTGTTCATCTTTAAAGTATACAGTTACTGTACCTTTGATTTCTACTGGTACTGTAGCAGTATCTTCTTTACCAGAAGTTATCTTATCTTCTACATTTTCATGTGACACAGTAGTATTTCCATAAACTGTATTGATTAAGTTACTTCCATTTTTACTTAGGTAATCTTGATATTTTACAGTATAATTTATTCTTTCGCTTACTGTATAAACACTTTGATACTCAGTTATACTATAAGTTTTTGTCCAAGTGATAGTATTTTTTTCACTATTATATACTCCACCATTTAATGTGCTTTCATTTTCAATAATAGCACCAGGTAATGTATCAGTAATAGTTACTACTATAGTATCGCCATTTCTTACATTATTTATTTGTGTATTATAATTTACTGTATAACTTACTTTATCATTAGAACTAATTACTTTATTAGTTTTTGTAGTCTTAGATATAGTTTCAGTGATATTATCAAAGTTTGTATTAATATAGTATATATCTAATACATTCTTGCTTGAATCTGTACCTATAGTAATTTCTGAATTGTTTTCTTCAGTTTTATTTGGATCTAAGAAATAATCATTTTTACCCTTAGCATTTAATTCTTCGTTAGTAAGCCATTTACTTCTAGCTGTAATCTTATCTCCATAAATAGCTTCACTATTATTAGTAAATCCTTTTTCGTTATTAAAGAAGTAATTTACTGAATACTCATAACTATTCTTCTTATAATAAATATTTATTACTACAGTATTATCAATAATAGTATAACTAGAATTATCTGATTTTACTGTATCTAAAATATAACCATCTCTTATTTCATTTTCTTTTAAATAATAGTCTTGTGAATTAACTCTTGTTCCATAAGGAATATTTGTTTCAGTTTTACTATTATTTAAAACTTCATCATAGTAATAATTTATTATATAATTAAATTTCTTTATTGTATATAGAATTTTTATTTCTTTTACTTCGCCATTATTAGTTATAGTAATGCTTGCAGGATCAATTGTATTAAATTCATATCCTTTAGGAAGATATTTGTCTCTTTCTACATTACTTTCATTAATAACTGTTCCATTAAGTGCTTTTCTTGTTTCACTTGTTATTTTATTGTTATTATCAAAGCTATCTTTATAATAATTAACTATATAATCATAAGTATTTTGTACCCAATATACTTGTGGATTTTGATCACAAGTTAATGTTTTTTCTTCACCTTTAGCATTAGTATATTTTAATTCAAAGCCTTCGTTTGTATTATACCAATCTGTTGGAGCATCTTTATCAATATCTACATAGAAAGATAATGTTGTACCTTCTTCAGTAATATTAGCTATTGTTTCACTAACATAACTTCTAGCAGTACTATCAGTAGTTAAGGTGAACTTTCCACCTAAGTTATCTGTTAACACAGCATTAGTTCCAGCACTTGCAGTACTCATTTCTTCAGCAATATTAGTAAATGCATTAGCTACTTTTTCTGGATCAGCATTTACATAATGAGTAAATGTACTGCCTTCTTTATCAGGAGAAGATACTTCTGTTAAAATAGTCTCTGCGCTTTTGTAATCATATTCTGATTTTGCCGGAAGCATATAACCAATAGAGAATATTTCAGCACCAAGATTTTTTACATCAGTTGCAGCACTTATTGTTTTATCATAAGTATTTTTATTGGTTGTTTGTCCATTTCCACCGGTATAGCCATTATCTTTATAATAAAATGTTGGTTGACCATCACTAATTACTACAACATATTTTTGTGCTTTTTCATCTGCTACTGAGCTTAATAATTCATTAGCTTTAATAAGTCCGGCTTGTAAATTGGTTCCACCAATTGGGCTTCCAAAATCATCTGAGGTAAGTTCTGTGCCACTAAACCAAGTATTATTATTTATTTTAATTATTTCAGCATCATCAAACTCAGAATCATCATAATAATATCCATTATCACCAGAAAAACCTACTAAGGCAATTTTTGCTCCATTTATTTTATTTGATAGAGTTTTAGCAAATGTTATAGCTCCATTTACTGCGCTTTCCCATTTGTTATTATACTCAGTTCTTATACAGTCACGCCAGTCATACTCAACACACTCATAAGAACTTTCCATACTGCTAGATTTATCAAATACTACAACAGCATATACTTGCTTAGGAACTTCGGTACTTGTTTCATCATCCTTTCCTTCTATTTTAAAATCAATTTTATATCTACCTTCAGTGTCTGTTTTACTAACTGTTTTAGTAACTTTTACTCCGCCTTTTTCTTTAGTAGAGCCAACACTAACAGTAGCCATTTCGCCATTATTTGTTACTTTATTATCAATACCAACATCGCCTTTAACAGGATCCCTATTAGTTATTTCATTAGCTAACACACTAATTGGTGTCATTAAGTCTGAAAAAATCATTGCTATTAGTACTAATATCTTAGTAAACTTTTTTAAACTTTTTTTCATTAATTAAACCCTCCTTAATATTATTAGTAAATATTTTCTTTGATAATTACTATAATCTTTATGTGTACTACATGTTTGAAGTATTAATACTTCATCTTCAGAACTTACTTCTACTCCAGTATCATACATTGATTTTTCTTTTAACTTTGTTATGTGTTCAAGATAATCTTTATCACTTGCAAAGTTAACATTCATGTAAGAAAAATCTTTTGTTTCTACATAAATAGAAAATATTTCATACTTCTTTTTTGCAGTACTTGTGGTTATCCACACATATTTGTGATTATCGTAATAATCTTTATCATAGAACTCTTCAAGTATTTTAAATGGCATATCAATATTTGAAGAATTATGACCATAAATTAGTAATTTTCTACTGGTATCAATATCCACTCTAAAATCTAGGTAGATAGAGCCCATACCACTTCTATTTCCATAAGCATCATGATTTAAATAATAGTTATTATCACTACCTTGTAATATTGGTACGATATAATCAGTATTATCTATTTCCAAGACACCTTTAATATCTTTATTATTATATTCTTCTCTCAAATTGTTAATAACTTCTTCATAGTTAATAGGATTATTAACATTATTATTTGATTCTATATCTATATTTAAGTAATAATCTTTTTTTCTATTTGACTTATATAAATATACTCCAACTAACAATAATAATATTACTAAGATAAAAGTTATTATTAATATTATTTTTTTATTCTTATTCATAAAACCCCCAATAATTCTCCCAGATGGTTTACTATTATAGCATATTTTATGTTTTTGTCAATTATTAATCTATCAATTATATTAAAATTGCAATGAAAAAAGAAGTTTTATATCTTAAGTACCTCTACCTAATTAAAAACTTCTTAACTCTAATTTTATTATGTAACAATGTTTTATTTTTTAAACACTAATTTGTTATATATTTTATCAAATACTTTGATAAACTTATCTATTTCTTCTGTAGTATTTTTATAACTTAAACTTATTCTTATACTACTCATAGATATTTCTCTATTATGATATATACTATCTACAGATAATGATATATCACTAGTAGAACAGGCACTTTTAGTGGATAGATAAATGTCTTCTTCTTCCATAGTATGAATAAATGTCTCTGGTTTTACTCCTATTACACTAAAATTAATAATATATGGAATACTATTTTCAGTACTATTTATATGAATATTATCATACTTTTTTAAATTATCTTTTATCTTCCTACTTAGAGATGATACATATTCATAATTTTTATCTATATTTGGAATAACTAATTCCAAGGCTTTCATAAGACTACATATTAATGGTAATGCTGGAGTACCACTACGATAAATGGTAGTACTCTTTCCTCCATGAATTAAATTATCAATAACAATATTATCTTTTTTTATTAATAGACCTATTCCTTTTAAGCCAAATATTTTATGAGCAGACATACTAATGAAATCTATACTAGTAGGATCTACCTTTATTTTACCAATAGCCTGAGTAGCATCGACATGGAAATAACACTTAGGATGTTTTTTTACTATCTTACTAATAGTATCTATATCTTGCCTTATACCCAGTTCACTATCAACATAAGCTACTGAAACTAAAATAGTATTATCTGTTAATAATCTTTCTAAATCATCTATATCTATTAAACCATTATCTTTTATTTTAACATAATCAATAATAAAGCCTTTGCTTTCTAAATATTTACAAGTTTCTAATACTGATGAGTGTTCTAGAGGTGTAGTAATTATATGATTACCACGATTTTTATATTTAGAAGCTACTCCCTTTAATACTGTATTATTTGATTCAGAAGCTCCTGAAGTATATATTATTTCACTAGGTTTTACTCCTAATAAATTGCTTATCTTTTCAGTAGCATAATCCTCTAATTCTTTTGATTTTATTCCTAAACTATGTAATGAATTAGAATTACCCGGATAATTTTTACATACTTTATTAAATGTCTCTAGTACTCTATCATCTACCATAGTAGTAGCACTATTATCTAAATATATCATATATTATTCCCTCTTTAATATTATTCAATTATTAATCCAATCTTCAACTACACTTATTGGAACATTCATGTTTCCATAACCTATGCCAACTTTTCTATCTGGTTTTTTATCTCCGTGACAATCAGTTCCTGCTGACATATACAAGTTATTTTTTGTACAATAATTTCTGATAAATTCGCTCTCACTTTCAGTAAATTTTGAATAATATGTTTCAATGCCATCAATTATTTTTTCTTGTACTAAACCATCTAAATACTTTTCATAGTCTCTAAGTGGATATGTAAATAAATGTGCTAAAAAAACTTTACCACCTAACTTTTTTATCTCGTCAGATACTAATTTTGCATTTGGTGTTTGATAAGAAAAATCTATATACAATGGAAAGTCTATATTACAAGTACAACATCTAAAAAAATGATCAATGTCGTTCCATTCTTTATCAGAAAAATACTTTCTATTTTCAGGATACTTCTTTATAGATTCATATATGTAATCTATTGGCCATCCCATTTCTTCATTATAATCAATATTGTCCACTATTATATTATTTTTATGGCAAGCATTCATAAGCAAATGAAATTCTTCCATTAAATTTGGTTTTTTCTTTTTAATATTATATACTTTTTCTATCCATTTATCCATTTCAACAACATCAAAATTATAACCTAAAAGTTCTATTTTAGCATTATTAAAAACACAGTTAAATTCAGCACCATTTACTATTCTTCCATTATAATATTTTGAATAATCTTTTTCTTTTAGTTCTAGATGGGCTTTAACAGTATCATGATCTGTTATTGCTAGCATTTCAACACCTGTTTGTTGCGCTTCCTTAAGAAGTTTTTCCACACTCCAAGTTCCATCAGAATAATTTGTATGAGTATGTAAATCTATCATTTTATTACCTTACCTTTCTATTAAGTATTTCTGTATTAATATTACTGGCAAAAGACAGAAACTGACTTAGTAATTCTTCTTTAGGAATATTAGTAGTATCTATTATTTTTGTGACTATTTTATTATCAGATAACTTGCCAATTATATTTTCAGTAAATGAAATTAATACTTCTCTTTGAGAATTAATAGTCTCTTCTTCTAACCAAATGCCTTCTAATACATGGTTTCTAGTTATATTTCTTTTCTTTATTTCTTCAAAATCAGCAGTCAAAAGAAGAAAACTAAAATATTGCACCCTTTTATACCTTCTAAATCCTTTTTAAAAATCTTTTTACTAACATCATATTTGTCACCACCATTTGCGATAATTTGTGCTGATAAACCAGCACTCTATTGTGGTAGGTAAACCTCATATCCCCAAGTACGAAAAATTTCAGTATATTTTTTGTTTCTTTCCAGCTCCATCTCGTTAAATAGTGGTGCTGCAAAATAAATTTTTTTCACTTTTCTCACCTCAATACAATTATATCATGTATATTTTAAAATGTAAATTATAGTTAAGATTATACTATAAATATTAAAATAAAACTAGATATTTTATAACCAAAATATTCAAAAGAGAGACTTATTTTAAGGCTCTCTTTTGCCTCTTAAGGCCTAGACTTAAGAGGATAAACAAATAATTATTTTAAGCTTTCAAACTGAGAATTATACAAACTAGCATAGAAACCATTCTCTTTCATAAGCTTATCATGATTACCAGTCTCAATAATATTACCATCTTTCATAACCAATATCAAATCAGCATTTCTAATAGTAGATAATCTATGAGCTATAATAAATGAAGTCTTATTCTCCATTAACTTATCCATAGCCTTTTGTACTAATTCTTCAGTTCTAGTATCTACATTAGATGTAGCTTCATCTAAAATTAAGAAAGGAGCATTCTCAATCATACCACGAGCAATAGTAAGTAACTGTCTTTGTCCTGCTGAAATAGAATCAGTATCAGATATCTCACTATCATAACCATTAGGTAGTGTTTTAATAAAATGATCCACTCCTACTACTTTGCATATTTCTTTTACTTTCTTATCACTAATATTCTTTCTATTATAAACAATATTTTCTTTAACAGTACCATTAAATAACCAAGTATCTTGAAGTACCATAGTAAATAAATCATGAATATTTTCTCTAGTCAAATCTTTAATAGATACACCATCAATCTTAATATCACCAGAATTTATTTCATAGAACTTCATAAGTAAGTTTACCATAGTAGTTTTACCCGCTCCTGTTGGGCCAACAATAGCTATCTTTTGACCTGGTTTTGCAGTAGCAGTAAAGTCTTTAATGATAATTTTATCTTCATCATACCCAAACTTAACATTTTTAAACTCTATTTTTCCTTTTACTTTATCCTTATCTAACTTCTTAGTAATATTTGTCTCTTTAGGCATTTCATTTTCCTCTAGAAAATCAAATACTCTTTCACTAGCAGCCGCTGTTGTCTGAAGTGAGGTCATAGACTGAGCTATTTGTGATAATGGATTAGTAAATAATCTTACATAGATTATGAAGGCTACTATTGTACCAAATGATATAATATCTTTTGATACTAGAAGAGCACCTACTACACATACAGCAACATAACCAAAGTTACCAACAAAGCCCATGATAGGTTGCATTAATCCTGATAAAAACTGACTCTTTCTATTACAAGTATAAAGTCTTTTATTTAACTTATCAAATTCTTTAGTAGACTCATCTATTCCATTACAAGTTTTAACAACATTTAATCCAGAATATACTTCCTCTATGTAACCATTTAAATTACCAAGTTCTTCTTGTCTCTTAGTAAAATACTTTTGTGATTTATTAAGAATTATAAACATTAATATAAATCCTATTAAACTAGATACAATAGCGGTTATAGCTAGTATATAGTTAGTTACAAACATCATAATAATTGAACCTAGGAATAATGTAATTGAAGATACTAAAGTAGATAAACTTTGATTTAATGACTGAGCAATTGTATCTACATCATTAGTTACTCTAGATAAAATATCTCCTGATAGGTTGTGATCAAAGAATTTAAGGGGTAATTTATTTATCTTTAATGATATTTTATTTCTTAATCTCCTAGCATAGTTATTGGCTACTTTAACCATAAATATACCCTCAAGATAACTAAATGTAGCACTTATTACATATATAATTAATAATATAGTAGCCATCTTAGTTATTTTTTCAACATTCATCTTTGGATTAACTAATTTTTGAATACTATTAGGTAATGTTTCTACTATTTTATATATTTCATTTACTGAAGCATCTTTCTTTAAGGTAGACATCTTACTAATAAATTCTACTTTATCTTTAGTAGTTATTTCAATATTATCAATAGTAGAACTAGGAAATAAGACATTATTTATACTATCTGGAAGTTTAGTTATAAATGAATAATCTTTAGTCTCACTATTATAATTAGATAATGATTTAAGTAGATTTATTTTATCTTCCTTAGTTATTAATATATCATTATATGTAGAATCTTCAAGTATAATATCTAATACACTATCTGGTAATTTACCTAATGAAGTAGTAGCATTTTCTTTAGTCATAGCACTGATAGTATTATTAAACTTTTCTTTATCTAAAGCTGATATACTAGCAGTATTCACTTTATAAATAGTACTCTCATCAATATTTAGATTTAATATACCTGCAAAAGTTTCTTCGTTAAGATTAGTTAACAAATCATCTTGTAGTTTTTCCATATTAGTAGTATTAATAGTTAGACCCTTAGATATCTCATCAGTTAAATCAGATAATCTATCTGGTGATACTAAAGCTAAGATTGCTGATAGACCCGCTAATACTAAAGATATTATTAGTAGTACTTTAAAATCATTTAAACTTTTAAATAATTTAGATAGAGCCTCGCCAAAATTCTTTGGCTTTTCAATGGTCCTCATTGGACCATGACCCCCTCTTGGAGGAGTATTTCTTTTTTCTTCTTTACCGTTATGCATTTTCTAGTTCCTCCTTTGTTACTTGTGAAAGGGCAATTTCTTTATATACTTCACAAGTTTTCATAAGTTCACTATGAGTACCCATACCAACACATTTACCCTTATCTAAAACAATTATTTTATCAGCATTCATAATCGTTCCTATTCTTTGTGCCACAATTAGACTAGTAGCCTTCTTAGTATATTTCTTTAATTCTTTTCTTAGTACTGAATCTGTTTTATAGTCTAAAGCACTAAACGAATCATCAAATATATATATTTCAGGACTTCTGGCAATAGTTCTAGCAATTGATAATCTTTGTTTTTGACCTCCTGAAACATTAGTACCGCCCTGTGCTATATGACTTTTTTCTTTCTTTTCTAGTTTTGAAACGAATTCATAAGCCTGTGATACTTTTAACGCTTCATTAATCTTCTTTTTATCAGGTTTACCTAAAATACTCTTACCATAAGTAATATTTGACTCTACAGTACCAGAGAACATAACAGCCTTCTGAGGAACATATCCAACAATATTATGTAAATATTCTTCTTTATAATCTTTAACATTAATACCATTTACTAGTATTTCACCATCAGTAGCATCATAGAATCTTGGTATTAAATTTATTAATGTACTCTTACCAGAACCAGTAGATCCTATAAAAGCAACAGTATCTCCTTCATTAGCAGTAAAACTAATATTTTCTAAGATATATTCATCAGCATCAGGATATTTAAATGATACATTTTTAAATTCAACAGTCCCCCTTAAACCATTCTTATTCTTAGTTACTTTACCATCCTCAATTGTTACTTCTGTATCTAGTACTTCATTTATTCTTTTTGCAGACACATTAGCACGAGGTAACATCATAAAGATCATAGCAAGCATTAAGAAAGACATTATTACCTGCATAGCGTATGATGAAAAGACAATCATATCTCCAAATAAAACTATTTTATCTCCCATTAAAGCCTTATCTATCAAAAGAGCTCCGATGAAATAGATAGATAATGTTAGAGTATGCATCACTATATTCATCATAGGACTTAGAATATTAAATGCTTTTTGATTAAACATTTGTGTATTAGTTAAATCATTATTTACTTTATTAAATTTATCTTCTTGATATTTTTCAGCATTAAATGCTCTTACTACTCTAATACCAGTTAAATTTTCTCTAGTTACTGAATTTATCTTATCAATAAGATTTTGAACTATCTTAAATCTTGGCATAACTATAATCATTAGAATAATTATAGTGGTAATTAGAATTATGACCGCTACCGCTGTAGCCATACTCCACTCTAGACTCTTACCTAATATTTTAGTAATAGCCCAAGCAGCAGTAATTGGAGCCTTTATCATTAATTGAAGACCCATTCCAATTAGCATTTCTACCTGAGTTATATCATTAGTAGTTCTTGTTATTAGACTACTAGTAGAAAAGTTCTTTATTTCACTAGTATCTAAATTAAGTACTTTCTTAAAGATTGCCTCTCTTACATTAAATGAGAAAGAAGCTGCTATTCCTGAAATAAAATATCCTACTATTCCCGCACTAAGTAAACTTCCTAGAGCACATAATAGCATATAAGAGCCTTCCTTTAAAATATCTTTCATATCTGCTCCTTTAGTTTGTACTAACTGAGTAATATTAGACATGTAATCTGGCATTTTTAATTCTAACCATACTTGAAATACTATTAAAAGTACACTTATAAATACAAAAAGCCAATCTTTTTTAGTTAATTTCTTTAATAGTTTTATCATTTTAACCTCCATTTTTATATTATGTATCCATGCATAATTTCTTGACTATATGAATTATAGCATTACTCTTTTTTGATGTCAATTACTTAACATAATTTCCCATAAATTGTTTTCATAAGGAAGACCTTAGGCTTACTTATGCTTCTTAAGACAAATGGCTTAAGAAAAAAAAGAAAGAATATTAAACTATTCTTCCATATATTACTATTTAGTTTTTTCTAATTCTTCATAGAACCTATCAGTAAGTTCTGGATACAATTCAAAGAAGTTTCCTATTTTTAATCCTTTTTTTGACCATCTAATTACTTTAGGTATTAAATCACTATTATCTAAAGGAATATAACTAGGTCTGTTAGGATATAAATATAATTTAATTTTTCCCTCATCATTAAATTTTATTAGTTCTTCATAAACATCTGTTATTTTTTCTTCTTCAAGAACTTGCTCTTCTCTATTACTTACAACTTCCATAGACCAGCCAGTAATACCATTAAGAAAGTTTTTAGAACTAAGTTTATAAATAGAACCAGATACATTAAATATATCCTTAAACATACCTTTTTTTCTTTCTACGAGAACAAGATTGTTATCTTCGTCATTACCACCCAAGTAATAATATAAATCACTATGTTTGTTACTTAAGAAAATGGTAGCGACTGCTTTTGAAGATGTGGCATATACCCAGTTTTGCTGATGTGTACTCTTATGTGGTTTGATTACTTTTAAATCAGGTATATGACTTCCATGATATACATACTTGTTTTCACTCATATTTATTCTCCTTTTAAACTATTCTTCCATATACTTTTAAATCTTCTACTTTTTCTATTTTAACATCTACTATAGTACCCTCTTCTACTATATCATTAATAATTACTGGTATAAAGTTGGAGGTGTGAACAATAGTGATACCATTAGAATGAATCTCTACTACACCATCATAGATTTTGCCTATCTTACTTTCATAGAAATTATGTTCATACTTATTAGATAAGTCTAATATTCTATGTACTCTCTTTTTCTTTTCTTCTGGGAATACCTGATTATCCATAATGGCCGCTGGGGTACCCTTTCTTTTTGAATATGGAAAAGTATGAATCTTAATAAAACCTATTTTTTTTAGAGTATCTATTGTCTCATTAAATTCTTCTTCACCTTCATTTGGAAAGCCTACGATTAAATCAGTAGTTAAAGATATATCAGGTATATCTCTTAAATTATCTACCATAGACAGAAATTCTTCTTTGTTATATCTTCTATTCATAAGTTTTAATATTTTATTAGATCCTGATTGTAATGGTATATGTAAATGTTTAGCCATCACTTTATTTTCTTTTAATAATTCTTTTATACCTGGAGTTATTTCATTTATCTCTATTGAAGATAATCTTATACGATATATATTTGGTATATTTACTAATTTATTTAATAGTTCTTCAAGGGTAGTATTTATATCAGTTCCATACCTACCCGTATGAATACCTGTTAGTACTATTTCTTTATAACCTTTTTCCACTAGTGTTGTTACTTCTTTAATAACATCTTCAGGATCTTTACTTCTTACTCTACCTCTTACATAGGGTATTATACAGTAGGAGCAAAAAGCATTACATCCATCTTGTATTTTTACAAAAGCTCTAGTATGACTATCAAAATTAGTTATTTCCATCTTTTCAAATTCTACTTTAGTTAAATCATATATTATTTTTTTCTTTTGTTTTGTTTTTATATATTCTTCAATTATTTCTACTATTTTAGATTTATCTTTATTACCTAAGACAATATCTACATCTATATCCTCGGCATTAACTTGACTATAACAACCCATTACTATAATAATAGCGGCAGGATTATTCTTCTTAGCCCTATTTATCATCTTTCTGCTTTTCTTATCACTTTCATTAGTTACACTACAAGTATTTATTATATATATATCTGCTTTATCCTCAAAATCCACTACTGTATAATTATTATTTTTTAATATATTAGTAACTAATTCGCTTTCATATATATTAACTTTACATCCTAATGAACATATTCCTACTTTCATACTTCTTCCTTCTTTCTTTTAGTATTTTAGCACATTATTTTAATAAAATAAAGCATTTATAAAGAAAAGGAATACTAAAATATTCCTATAGTTACATCATCTATAATATCGATATTCTCACTATTTGGTACCTTTGGTAATCCTGGCATAGTCATTATGTCTCCAGTTAAGACTACGATAAATTCTGCACCACTCTTTAGTACAAGATCTGTCACATGAATATTATAGTCTTTCTTAGGATCCAAATTCTTTGGATCATCCGATAATGAATACTGTGTTTTAGCAATACATATTGGTACATTATTATATTTTTCTTCGAGTAGTGATAGTTTTTCTAAAGCTACATCTGAATACTCTACATCTTTAGCACCATATATTTTTGCAGATACTTTATATATCTTTTCTTTAATACTATCATTTATATCATAAGCATAGTTAAAGTTATTAGGTTTATTAATATTATCTAAAACTTTTCTAGCTAATTCTATACTTCCATCACTACCTAATGAATAGCCATCAGTAACAGCATAATCTACATCTATTTTATTTAATTTTTCTTCTAAAAAACTAATTTCTTTGTTTGTATCAGCACTGAACCTATTAATAGCTACGACTACATTAAGTCCATATACTTCTTTTAAATTATGTATATGTTTATATAGATTATTCATACCTTTTTCTAGATAGTCAATACTTTCTTTTGCTATATTCTCTTTAAGCATTCCTCCATGATATTTAAGTGATCTAATTGTAGCTACTAGAACTACTGCATCAGGGTGAGTATTAATATTTCGACATTTTATATCTAAGAATTTTTCTGCTCCTAGGTCCGCTCCAAAACCGGCCTCAGTTACAGTTATATCTCCTAATGACATAGCAATATTAGTAGCTATTACACTATTACATCCATGAGCAATATTAGCAAATGGTCCACCATGTATGATGCATGGATTACCTTCGAGGGTTTGAACTAAATTAGGCTTTATAGCATCTTTTAGTAAAACAGTCATTGCTCCATCAGCCTTTAACATTCTAGCAGTTATCTCTTTTCCTTTATTATCATAACCAATTACAATATTACCTAGTCTTCTCTTTAAGTCATTTAAATCTTTACTAAGACATAAAATGGCCATTATTTCAGAAGCAGCAGTTATATCAAAACCATCAATTCTCTCTTTAGTATTTTTTTCTTTTGATAACCCTGTATTTATTACCCTTAACTGTCTATCATTTAAATCTAAACATCTTTTAAATATTACTTTATCAATATTTAAAGTATTGCCTTGATAGATATGGTTATCTATCACTGAACATAATAAATTATTAGCAGTAGTTATGGCATGAAAATCCCCAGTAAAGTGAAGATTAATATCTTCCATGGGTATTACCTGAGCATATCCTCCTCCGGTAGCTCCTCCCTTCACACCAAATACTGGTCCTAGTGATGGTTCCCTTAGTGTTAAAATACTTTTCTTACCTAATTTACGCAAAGCATCATTTAAAGATATTGAGACCGTAGTTTTACCCTCACCCATTGGAGTGGGATTTATGGCAGTTACTAAAACTAATTTACTATTTCTCTTTTGCTTTAATAAATCTAAAGATATTTTAGCTTTATTACTACCATATAATTCTATTTTATTTTCAATACCAAGAGTTTTGGCTACTTCAGTTATATCTTTAGGATTTATACTTCTTGCTATTTCTATATCAGTCATTTTATCTACCTCTTTCTTTAATATAATAATTCTTAAACATTATATCTAAATATATGAATTTAAAGAGATAGTAATTTTTTTACTATCTTAGTTTATTACCACAGTTTGTACAGAAGTTTCCACCATTAGCAGGAGCTCCGCAATTAGGACAAAACTTAGGCCCTGTACTGCTTTCTTCTACATTTGCTTCTTGCACTGATTCTTCCTTTTTAGGTTCTTCTTTCTTAAATAAGCTTCCAGGTTCTGGCATTTCTCTTTCCTCATTTGAAACAGTATCGCCTTTTTGTACTGCTCCCATCATTGTTGCACCACTATTTTGAGCCATATTCATTCCCATGAATCCCATCATTGCTCCATTACTATTAGAAGCAGCACTCTTCATTGCTTCAGCACTTGCCTCAGCCATTAATCCTGACTGAAGAGAACTATTTGAGAATATTGTAGCGTCATCAATCTTGGATACTCTTTCCATTGATTTATCAGTTAAATTAATATCCGCAATTGCTATATCAGAAATTTTAACACCATACTTTTCTACTAAATCGTTTTGTAATAGGTTATTCATTTCTGTTACTATATCTGTATTATACATACCAATATCACCAAAAGGTATTTTGTGTTTTCTCATTACAACAGTTATTGCTTGCGTTAGTTTTTCAACAAACTTAGTTTTAAATTGATCTTCAAGAATATCGCTATAATATATTGTATCCTTAGCATTGGAACCAATTACATTTTGAACTAATATAGTTGGATCATCTATTTTTATAGCATACTCGCCAAAAAAAGTCACTTCAAGCATTCCATATTTATCATCAGTTATTTTCCTTGGTTGTGGAGAGCCAAATTTATTACCTGTTATGGCAAGTAAGTTTATATAATAAACCCTTTGATCATTAGCAGTTTGACCTCCAAATGTTGTTCTCTTTCCCATCTTTTTAATAGCTTCAACTAAGCCCTTACCAAAACCACCTTCAAAGACACTAGTTTCTGTTCCTTTATCAAAAGTATATGTTCCTGCTACAGCAGAGAATTCTAAAATTGCACCATTCTCTATAACCATCATTGCAGTTCCTTCTGGTACAGCAATGACACTTCCATTAGATATTATATTCTCAGAAGGATTTTTATTTCCTTTGCCATGTTCTACTATTCCCCTTTGTACTAGTACCCCTTTATCCATTGTTGGACATGTTACGTACTCCTTAAACTGTTCTCCTAAAACAGAAGACTTTGAAGTACTAAATGCTTTTATTAATCCCATATTATTTCCTCCTCTTATTTATTTAATTATAGCATACTTTTTTAATATTTTTTATTAATTTACATTTATTGACACTAAAATATAATCATAGTCATCTAAATTGAATATTGTATCACAATACTCACACTTACCAGTATTATTAACATTAATACTAGCACCACATCCCGGACATTTGCGAACAATACCAAAATCTTTAGTATTTAACTTTTTTTCAAATCTTAATATATTTCTTCTCTCTATCCTTCTTGTATCATCTCCTGATATAAGATCACCAGTATTTATGTCAATTATATAATCCATATATCTAGAAACTATTTCTACATCAATAATTTCTTTATCTTCTAAAATCTTCCTGTTTATAATCATAGTGTTTTTAACATTAATTTCATCATACATTTGTCTTTTATTATGACTAATTAATTCATTTATTTTATTAATATAATTATTATATAATTCTTCACTTATAAAGTGTCTAACATCTGTTAAATTACCTTTCATAATACAAGTATATAATTTTACAAATATATTATCGACTTTTGTTTTAAACATTGCTTCATTAAAATCTTCCATAAACTTACCTTTCTAAAGTTTGTCCCAAAGATACTTTTTTACTCATTACATAATCTCCAGCATCTTTTACTAAAGTACTATCGCAATATGGGCAAACTGCAGAACTTACTATGTCTACCGGTGCTCCACAGTTAGGACATTTTTCTTCTGTATTGTTATTTGATGCTGACTTAACAAATGATAATTTATATTTTATATTCATTTTAGATTTGTCTGTTCCACGAGTTACCTCTCCAGTTGCATCTTTTATAACATAATCATAGCATTTTACATTTAAATATGCATCTATTGTAATAACATCATTTTCTTTATGAATATCTATTATCTTAACGTCAATTAATTCTATATCTTTCATGATGTTTCTTTGTTTCTTTAGTTTTAATGTTTCTAATTGACTACTATACATGTTATATATTTCATCAGTGGTTAATTTTCTTATAGTATCTGTATCAAAGTTCATCCATGCTGTTTGAATATCTTTATATGTTCTAAATACTTTTGTTTTGAATTCACTAACATTTAAATCTTTATCAATACTCTTTATTTTTTCCGAATCAATATCTTTATAATTACTTATATTATTAGAACCATTTATACTATTTGATATATTAGAACTTCCTCCACCTTTGTTACCACCATTTTTAGAAACCACTACTACTATTATAACAACTACAATAATAACCGCTACTAATGAAATACCACCACCTGAGCCACTAATAGAACTTCCACCAGAACTCCAACTACTACTGGAATCCCAATCACTACCTGAATCCCAGCTACTACTAGAATCCCAGTCACTTCCTGAATCCCAACTTCCTCCTGAATCATAATCAGAATCCCATCCAGAATCCGCTAAAGCTGGTCTATATAATGTACCAAAACCCATTAATATTACTGCTAATATTAATAATATTTTCTTTTTAATAATAATCACTCCTCTCCCTAATAAGATTATATCATCCCTAATTTAAAAAAAGAAGTTTTTTATTATCTTTTTACAAAGTATTCTTCATACCATTTTAAGAAACTATATACAGCCCATATCCTACGATAATTATCTTTTTCTCTATTTTTATGTTCATCTAATATTTTCATTAGATAATCATTATTGAATAACTCTTTAGAAATATCGGTATTAAATGTATTTTTTATTTCATTATAAAAGTCGTCTTCTCTTATCCATTCTCTAATTGGTACTGGAAAGCCTAGTTTTTTCTTTTTATAAGCATCATTTGGTATTACCTTTTTAGCAGCCTCTCTTAAAGCCACTTTAGTAGTACCTTCACTTACTTTATATTTCTTTGGTAATATACTAGATACTTTAAAGACATCTATATCAGTAAATGGTACTCTAGATTCTATAGAGTGAGCCATAGTCATTCTATCTACAATAGTAAGAATATTATTACTTAGCCAATATCTTATATCTACTGCGAGCATTTTATTTAGTTTATTATAATCTTTATACTCTTCATATACTTCTTTAGTTATATCTTTATTTTTTATATAATCTTTATATTTTAGTACATCTTTTAATTCATCATCATAATAAGTTCTATTTATACTAACATAAGATTCTTCTATTGACATTCCTCTTCTTATTATATATCTAGTTATTTTATTTTTAGGTAAAACTTTACAAATACTAGCAAGTGTCTTTCTTACAAATAATGGTAATTTAGTATAAAAGTTATCATCATAACTATTATAGCCTCCAAAGAACTCATCAGCTCCTTCTCCTGATAGTACTACTTTTACATCTTTACTGGCAAGTCTTGATAAGAAGTATACCGCTATTGCACAGCCATCAGCAGTTGGCTCATCCATGTGGTAGTAGACATCAGGAATAGCTTTCATATATTCTTCTTTAGATATTTTTTCACTAATATTCTTTATTTTTAATTTATCAGTTAAATCTTTAGCATATTCTATTTCACTATATTTAGCTAAATCAAAACCAATAGTATAAGTTTTATCTGGTTTTGCTAAACTTACTAAGTAAGAAGAATCAACACCGCTAGAAAGGAAAGAACCAACTTCAACATCACTTATTAGATGATGTTTTACTGAATCATCCATTACTTTAGAGATTTCCTCAACTACCTCATCAAAACTTTCTTTGGTATTAGAAAACTCAACTTTAAAATATCTTTCTATTTTTATTTTCTTAGTTTTAACATTAATAGTCATAGAGTGACCACCAGGTAATCTATAGACATCTTTAAAGAATGTTTCATCTGTTGGAGTAAAACTAAATGTTAGATATGGTCCTATTAACTCTTTATTTAATTCTTTTTTAAATTTAGGATGAGCTAAAAAACTTTTTATTTCTGAACCAAATAATATTACATCTTTATTTTGATAATAGTATAATGGTTTAATACCAAAATGATCTCTAGATATAAATATTTCATTTTTATTCTTATCGTAGATAGCATAGGCAAACATACCTCTTAACTTTTTAGGTAACTCTTTACCCCACTTTTCATATCCATGTAATATTACTTCAGTATCAGAGTTTGTTTGAAACTCGTATTCAGTTAATTCTTCTTTTAATTCTTTATAATTATATACTTCACCATTATATACTATTAAAATACTTTTATCTTTATTATATATAGGCTGATTACCACCCTCAAGATCGATTATTGATAGTCTTCTTTGACCTAAGGCAACATTATCATCTACATATATACCTTCAGCATCAGGTCCACGATGAACTATTCTTTTATTCATTTCTTTTATTAATTTATCTTTGTCTTTTTCTTTACTTATTATTCCATTTATTCCACACATATTGTACCTCACCTATACTTAGTATATCACAAAAGAAAAAAAGTAAAAAGTTTTTACTAGCTATTTACTTTTTTATTTACAAATTTATCTTACTATTTTTTATCAAATCTTTCTTTATATGAACAATGTTTACATATATCTAAATATACTTTATTATCATTAAAACCTTTTAGAATATTTTGATATTTATCACTAGCCAGAATATCTTCCATAGTACTTAAATAAATATTACCTAAATTTGATACTCCTTCACTATCTAGACAGCAGATACTAACTGTACCATCAGATAATATAGCTAACTGAGTTTTAGCTCCTAGACAAGTACCTCTTTCATTATAATAATTATTATTTATACTTGGCCAAGTAAATTTATTGTCTAAACTTAAATATACTTTATCTTTTAGTTTTATACCATCATATATTTCTTCTTTATTATAGACTTTTTTTAATATTTTAATATATTCTTTGGTTTTATTATCCATCTTATTATTATCTAATGTCCAAAAGCGGTAGCTTATATATGGAGATAATTCATTTACTGAAGATATTATATCTTCAAGATAGTTTTTTTTATTATTTTCACTATGTAGGGATATATTTATTTGATAGATATTATCATATTTTTTTAATATGGGTAATTTATCTTTTAGAAATACACCATTGGTAGTAATACATACTTTTTTATTATATTCTTTAGTGATATCTAGTATCTTATCTAAGTTATGGTGAGTAAGTGGTTCTCCCTTTACATGAAGATATATATAATCTGTATAGTTATTTATTTTACTTAATACTTCTTTAAATTCTTCAGGAGTCATTTCTCTTTTTACTTTATTTGATTTACTACAAAAAGAACAATTTAAATTACATACATTAGTTATTTCTATATATATTCTTTTAAATTTTACTATTTTCTTATCATTTAACTTAGTATCCATAATTTGTTCCTTTCTTTTTAATTTAGTATTCACCCCGAATATAATGAATATGGCTGATATTTATTTATAGACTGAGAAGCAGGCTATAAATAACACTCTAAGACCTTGGCTTAGAGTGAACGGAATAATATTTACATATATCTTTTAATTTGCAATCAGTACATAAAGGACTGATACTCTTACATTTATATCTACCAAAGAAAACTAACTGATGATGAACTTTATTCCATTTATCTTTAGGTATTTTCTTCATAAGTTTCTTTTCTACCTCAAGAACATCATCACCATCTTTAGCTAGTTTAAGTCTTTTACTTACTCTATTTACATGAGTATCCACCGCTACTAAGGGTTCATTATAAATAACTGATAAAAAGACATTTATAGTTTTTCTACCCACTCCAGGAAAAGAGCTTAAATATTCTCTATCATTTGGAATAACTTTAATATTATCATTTATTAATTTAGTAGCTATTTCTTTAATAAATACAGCCTTCTTTTTATAAGTACCTATTGGTTTAATTATTTTTTCTATATCTTCAAGACTTGCTTCTGATAACTCTTTAACGCTCTGATACTTCTTAAATAAAACTTTATTTACCATATTAACTCTTTTATCAGTAGTTTGAGCACTCATTACTATAGCTATTAATAATTCATAGTCTTTAGTATATTCTAGTTCACACTTGGGATTAGGATATAATTCATCTAAATAATCTAATATCTTATTAATCATCATTTATCCAATCATAAAAGAAATAGTCTTTAGTCTCTTTTTTACTTTCACGGTACTTTTCTTTAGCTTCTTGTATATCTTTTTTATTCTTATATCCTTTTTTACGCCATTCATATAATATCTTTTCAATATATCTAAGACTTGTTACACCATTATATATAGCCTCTTTTAGAGCTTCCATTATTAGTTCATGAGAAAAACCATCATCTATCCAACCTTTAATTATTTGACATTCCATTGAGGATATTGTTCTACCAAACTCTTTTTCAAATATAGAGAATATATCACTATTATCTAGTGTCTTATCTTCTTTTTTATCTATTAATATATTGGCTATCTTTTTATAAAGTAATTCTAATGATATATATTCTTCACTCTTATTATTTTCTTTTTCAACAGTTATAGATATAATCTTTTTTTCATTTAAACTATTTAATAGTTCCATTACTTTGAATTTATCCATTCCTAGTTCTTCACTTAATTCTAATGGATTATATATTACTTTATTACCTTTATCCATAATAAATATTAAAATTATTAATTCTTCAGGAGTAATACCTAGTCTAAGATAGTAATTAAATAAATATCTTGGTAATACAATTGGTTTTTCTTTTAATATATTTTCTATCTCATTCATTGGAACCTCCTAGTACACTAGTAAATACTTCTTCATTTGTTTTTATATCATAATATTTGTATGTTAATTTATTATTTTTTCTTATTCTTTCTTTATAGTATAAACTATTTCTTGTATAAGATAAATCTAGATTACTTTTCTTTATTTCACTAGTACTTATACTATATACTTCTTCATGGTTTAAATCTAAAACTAGTACTTTATCTTTTGTTTTTATTATGAAGTAATTATTATCTTTATTTAGATATTTTATATCTTTTAAATCAGTATTTTCATAAATATTATTTAGTAATTTCTTTTGGTAGTTGTTATTTTTTATTATGGGATATAGAATTATACTAAATATGAGAAGAATTATAGTTATTAAAATGGTTATTAATACTTTTTTATTCATACTACTTCTCCTCCATATAATAGATTGTATCATTTTTTTTATTTTTTGTGAATAGTTTTACCTCTTATTTTATATGAAGAAACACAGAAATTATCTTCATAGATAGTTAATGTTGTATAACTATCATTGCTTATGGTATATGAATCTATCCATACTTTAGATAATTCATACATAAATTTATAATTAAATTTGGTATAGGCATCATAAAAGAGTACTAAAAGGTTACTATCTATTGTTATATAGAAGTTTTTATCGATATCATATAAATATATAAAATCACATTCTAAAAAGTTATCTTTATTTAATTTATCTAGGTATATACAAAATGTCTTATTATTTAGTATTATTTCTATCTTATCATTTATTTTAAATATGATATCTTGTAGTACTAAAGTATCTTTTAGTAGGTATTCTTCAGTATAGTTAATGTTATACTTAGTATTATCTATTTTTATTAGGTAGTCAGTATCAGTAACAGTAGTTCCATTTAACACTAGAAGATAAAAAGTATTATCCTTATTTATTAAGAAAGATATACTAGCATCACTCTTAATAAATCTAATAGAATTATTTTCAAGAATGTTATAGTCTTCTTTATAATCATTTGAAAAAGTGCATCCAGTCATTATAAAAAGTAATATTATTATATATAGGTATTTCATAGTAATAATTATGTACTTTTTATTTGGTTTAGTACCCAAAAATGTTCAAAAGAAAGACTTTACTTAAGGCTTTCTTTTGCCCCGAAAGACTACAGGCTTAAGGGGATATATATAAAAAATACCTATATTTCTATAAGTATTTATCTTTAATATATTTAGTTATTTCTTCTTTATCATTACCAATACTACTATTTAGTATATTTACTTCTATATCATCTAGTATATCTTTAATATATTTACCAGGAGGTTTATTTAATATCATAGATATTTCTTCACCAGTTACATTTATATCTCTTCTTGTAAGTATTGGTAATTTAGAATACATAGTATTTATTTTTCTTCTTGGTATACCTTTTATTTCGGCATAGACTGTACATAGATATAAACCATATTTATATAGTAGATAGTTATCTATTTTATCATACTTTAATAGTTCTCTTAACTTAGACATCTGCTCTTTCTCTACTTTAGTAAATGGATAGATATCATCTACTTCTAGCTGACACCAAATACCTGTAAGATCAGTACACATAGTAATTGTGGCTAGTTTATCTAAATCTAAAGCATTAGTAAGATTTAATTCTAATAGTAGTCTTCTTCCTCTTTCTTTATTCTTAGATAAGAATATTTTATCTAGTTCTTCTTTCTTTCTATTTATAGATAATGATTTTAATAAATAACTATATTTAGTTAGGAAGTATTTAGTCTTCTTTTCTATATCAAAATCTAGTATAGTAGCAAATCTTATACATCTAAGTATTCTAAGAGAATCTTCTTTAATACGATATCTAGGATTACCTACTGTTTTAAGTAATTTGTTATCTAAATCACTTCTTATATTTAATATATCTAGTAGATTACCATCTTTATCAATACATAAAGTATTGATAGTAAAGTCTCTTCGTAAAAGGTCTTTTTTGATATCTTTAATGTATTTTATTTTTACTGGCTTTCGATTACTTTCATACTTTATTTCTTTTCTAAATGTAGTGGTATCAAACTTACAGCCTTTATATACAATTACTACAGATCCATATTGCATATCTGATACAATAACATCATCAAATATTTCTAATATTTCTTTAGGAGTTGCACTTGTACAAATATCTATGTCATTAGTTTTTCTTCCTAATATTAGATCTCTTGGATAACCTCCAACTAGGTAGGATTCATAGTTGTTTTCAGATAATTTTTTTAATACTTCAAGTGCTTTTTCTTTCATAGTACCTCCACTTATATTATAACAAATTGATAGAAAAAATGCAAAGTAATTAGTATACTTTACAATTTTATATTTTTTATCTATGTTTTGGTTTATTTTCTTCTTCAGTAATGGTGCTATCTTCTAGTAGAAGTGCTAATACCTCACTAGTTACAAACTTACCCGTAGAAGCATCAAAATAGAATTCGTTGGCTTCAAGGTTAGGATTCTTTAGAAGAGCAGTACTTGGTATTTCTTCTTCATTAAAGGGTATATATTCTTTGAAATGTTTCTTTATTATTTCTTTGGTATGATAAAACTTTGCTTCTTCTTTGTAGTAACCATCAAATATTTTATACTTAAACTTAGTACTAGATAATCTGTTTTTATAGATAATGGTAAATAACTCATCTAAAGCAGGAATTGGGTTTCCTGATCTGGCATGAGCAACGAGGGCCATTTTCTTTTCTTCATCATATAGAAGTATTCCAAGACAAGGTGCTAAGGAATGAGTGCCTATAATTGGTTTGTCCAAAGTAGTAATATCAGCATGATCCATAGCCACTAGTGTTAATTTTTGTAATAGTTCTTCTTTTGTCATAAGTTCTCCTTTTATATAAAAAATGTAAAGTAGTTGTATACTTTACATTTTTATGTTATTTATATTCTTTTATTTGCTCTTCAATCATAGTAATAAATTCTTCAGTACTCATTGTAGTAGTAGACTCTTCACCATATTTACGATATGTTATAGTATTATTATCTCTTTCATTATTACCTAGTACTAGAGTGTATGGTATCTTCTTAGTTTGAGCCTCTCTTATTTTATAGCCCATTTTTTCATCGCGGGAATCTAGTTCTACACGGAACTCTTTATCTCTTAGTTTATTTAATAAGTTAGTAGCGTATTCTAGGTGATATTCGTTATTTACTGGGATAATATTTATTTGTACTGGTGATAACCATAATGGAAGAGCTCCTTTTGTTTCTTCAAGAATGAAGGCAGTGAATCTATCAAATGTTCCAAATATAGCTCTATGTAGAACTACTGGTACTTTCTTTTCACCATTATTATCTATGTATGATAAATTAAATCTTCTTGGTAATAAGAAATCTAATTGACAAGTTGATAGAGTTACTTCAGGTCCTACTGCTGGTTTTACTTCAACATCTAATTTAGGCCCGTAGAAAGCTGCCTCTCCAATGGCTTCGTGATATGGTACACCTATCTCATTAAGAACTTCTCTTAATTCATTTTCAGCATTATTCCACATCTCATCATCATCAAAGTATTTATGTTTATCTTCAGGATCTCTAAGGGATAATCTGAAAGTATAATTTTTTAAACCAAAGTCCTTGTAGACATCTAGTATTAGACTTACTACTTCTTTGAACTCTTGTTTTATTTGATCTGGTCTTACGAATAGATGGGCATCATTTTGACACATACACCTTACTCTTTCTAAACCTTTTACTGCTCCTGAAGCTTCATATCTAAAGTCTGTAGCAAATTCTCCTATTTTGATTGGTAATTCACGATATGAATGGATAGTATTTCCATAGATTAACATATGATGTGGACAATTCATTGGTCTTAGTACAAACTCTTCATCATCTACTTTCATTGATGGGAACATATTTTCCTTATAATGATCCCAATGGCCTGAAGTTTTATATAAGTCTACTGTTCCAACACAAGGTGTATATACGTGAGAATAACCTAATTTCTGTTCTTTATGATAGATATAGTTTTCTAGTTCTTTTCTTACTATTGAACCATTTGGTAACCATAAAGGCATTCCCTTACCTACTAGATCATGATTCATAAAGATATCTAAGTCTTTGCCTATCTTTCTATGGTCTCTTGCTTTACGGTCTTCAAGTTCCTTAATGTAGTCATTTAAATCTTCTTCATTTCTAAAGCATACGCCATATATTCTCTGAAGCATTTTGTTATTTGAATCAGCCTTCCAATAGGCTCCGGATACTTTAATTAGTTTGAAGTATTTTAATTCTTTTACTGTATCAACATGAGGTCCACGGCAAAGATCAGTGAAGTCTCCTTGAGTGTAACAAGATATTACTTGTTCTTTTTCATCCATTCTGCTAATTAAATCTATTTTATATGGATCATCATGGAACATTTCTAAAGCTTCTTTTTTAGTTAGTTCATGTCTTACTATTCTCTTACCATCTTTAGCTATTTTTTTCATTTCCTTTTCAATCTTTGGTAAGTCCTCTTCTTTTATTACTTCATCACCCAAATCAATGTCATAATAAAATCCATCTTCAATTACTGGTCCTACCCAAAATTTAGCATTTGGATATAAGTGTTTTACAGCTTGTGCAAGTAAGTGAGCACAAGAGTGATTTAATCTACTTAAATCTTCATTTTCTTTAATATTTATCATATTATCTATCTCCTTATCTTCTTCTTATTTTCTTTTGAATTTTTCTTTTACCTGTTTGTTTTCTTTCTTTGCGTATTTGATGCATAAAGGCTGATGAACATGTTCTATCGTAAATAATGGCATCTAGACAGCTTACTGATACTCCATTTAATTCATTTTTTAATGATATTAGTTCTTCAAGTCCTAGATTTGTTACATCTAAATACCATGTTTTTACTTTATTTTGTTTATTAACCTCTATAGGTATGTAAGTGTTTTTCATTTTTTAAACCTCCCTTTAATGAAAAAAAGACCTTCTGAAGGAGAGAATACGATCTCGGTACCATCCTTCTTTGGTCTTAATTTTGATAACGGTTGTTAACCGGAAATGTTTGCATTCCACTCTGAGGTAGTAATTATATATTTTTATTATTAGCTTACACCAGCCACTAACTCTCTATGAATAAAATATATATAATCGTGTCCTCATCATTGCATTGAATATGTATTAATTATATGACTAAATATTTGATTTGTCAACTGGTATTGTGTTATTTTTTCCTTTTAAATCTATAGTTTTAAGAGGCTTTAGGGAGGCTATAGACTCCCTAAAGAATATTTTTTGGTAGTTTACTATATAAAACAATATTTTAACCATAGAGATTATAAGCTCTATGGTTCCTATGAAGACCTTAGGCTTCATAGGTTATATATTAATAATTATTTCTTTATTTCATTAATTAATTTAATTACTTCATCATAAGTTTCATCAAGTAATTCTAGTCTAAATGATCTAATACCAATATTTTTGTAATATTCTATATTGTCTATATAATTTATTTTTTTATAGTGCATAATATGAGTTAGACAATTGTTATGAAGAATTCTATATCTATTTTTATTTATGTCCTCTAGAAAATAAATATCTTCTTTCTTACACGGACACATCTTTAGTTCTTTGATTGGGCAGGACTTGGTAAGCATATTTTCAATGGTACCATAGATAATAATTTCTACTTTATCTTTGATGTAATCATCTAGATAGTTATAATTTATTTCTGGGGATAATGTTACTCTTTTAACACCATTATCAAGAAGAAACTTGATACTATAATTATTTACTACATTTAAGTAATAGTCACTAATTAGATTATTATTTTTATACTTATTTATAGCTCCCAATTCAGTGGCAAGTATGTTACTGGTGGTACAAGGATAGGTACTATTTACTCTTTCTAGTCTTAAATATACTTTGCTGTTACCTTTATATTCTTCATATAAATCACTACCCAGATATATTCTATCAACATTCATGGCAAGAGAGGCTTCTACTTGGTCTTTATTTCGGGCAAGAACAGATATTTCAGTATGGTAGTTTGTTTCTTCATTATAATCTAATGGATATTCATTAACGATAAGGTCTCTCTTAATACTGGTTCTTGCTTCTGTTAGGTTATTTATAAGTAATCTTCTTATGTTATTTAAATCTTTCATATTAACAAAGATATCTTTATTTATATTTATATTTATTTTACTACATATAAATGGAGTATTTCCTAATTTAGTTAGTTTTTCTTTTATTTCTTCATTAGTTGTAGGTCTTTTTTGTGGTACTTCTGTTTTTACTCTATCACTAACTTTATTACCATTATTATCTTTGAATGTTATTTCTAAATAATCATTTATTTGCAATACATCAATAGTTATAATTATTTTCTTTTCACTAGTAGATAGGATTTCTTCATCTAGATGCCCACTGGAAGTTTTAATAAGTATATCTTTTTCTTTTAAATTTATTTTATTATCTAGATAGATTATATCTCCTTTATTAGCAGTATTTATGAGTAAATCTTTTTCGTTATATATGAAGTTAGCTATCATACCTAGGTTACTGTTTTTGAATCTAATGCCATCTTCTTGATATAGATTATTTGTTAATTTAATTTTTATTTTTTTAGGGGTTACTTCGAGTACTCTTCCTATTTCTAATCCTTGATGATTGGAAGTACTTGTGTTCATTACTTTATCATTAAATAAATAACCACTGGTGAAGTCCCTGTTAAATAGTATTTTTAGATTATTTTCTTCTTCGCTAGTTACTTTGTTAGTATGATTATCTATTAGTTTTCGATATAGTCTTGTTACATAACCAACATAACTTGGTGACTTCATTCTTCCTTCTATTTTGAAACTTACAATATCTGAGTCTAGTAACTTATCAAAATTGCTAATGGTATTTAATTCTTTGGTACTAAGTAAGTATTTATTTGGAGTATCTATGTATTTACCATTTTTTATTAATTTAAATGGTAGTCTACAAACTTGTGTACATTCTCCTCTGTTACCACTTCTTCCGCCATTCATAAAACTAAATAGACAGCAACCAGAATATGAATTACATAGAGCTCCATGTATAAAGACTTCTTTTTCAATATCTATATTAATGTTCTCTATTTCTTTTAATGACATTTCTCTATCAAGTACTACTCTTGTTACTCCAAGTGATTTTAATAATTTGATACCTTCGCTATTGTGATTATGACACTGTGTTGAAGCATGAACTTCTATATCGAGAAATATTTTTCTTACTAATGATATCATACCTATATCTTGCATTATTAAAGCATCCACACCTATTTGATATAGATATTTTATATATTCTAAGAAGTCTTTTATTTCATTATTGTAGATAATGGTATTGGCCGTCACATATATTTTTACGCCATATAAGTGAGCATAATTAACGGCTTCTTTCAATTCTTCATTAGTAAAATTACCAGCGAAGGCACGTGCTCCAAAGGATTTACCTCCTAGATAGATGGCATCTGCGCCATTATGAATTGCTGCTTTTAGGCATTCCATATTTCCCGCGGGACTTAATAGTTCTTTCATGGTATCACTTCTTTCGCAAATAGTATAGCATAATTTATGATAAAAGAAAAGAACATACTATCTGACAAATAGTACATTCCCAAGTTTACGAATAGTTAAATCATATTAATGTCAGTTAATACAACCAACCTCTTATCTAATGAGTTACTTCTCTCATACATATATGTATATCTAATAGTAAGATAAGAAATTAAAGTCTCTACTTTAACACCCATTAATCTGCACTCATATTAATATTCTAAATAAAACTTCTATTTAGGTAGATATATAAAACAAACTTCGTTTTATATGTTTCTACAATTAATATGTTTGTGTGCTTATCTATTAGATGATATAAGTATATAATATTCCTTTATACTTGTCAACTATTTTTTGACATTTTTTTCATTTTTTTTCATAAGAAAGACCTTAGGCTTTCTTATGCCTCTTAAGACTACAGGCTTAAGAGGAAATATATAATAATATTACTTACTCTTCTCTTTTTCTTTGAGATAATTTTCTAGTATTTCTTTAATCTTTCTAAAACGATGATTTAGTCCCGACTTGGTTATTTCTACTCCAGTTTCTGAAGATATAATGTTTGCTAGTTCACTTAATGAACTTTCTTTATACTTCATACGATACTCTATTACTTCTTTTAGCTTATCATCTAGAGTATCTACCATATCTAGTTCATATAATTTTTCAATATCTTTTACTTGTTTTGAGGCTGTTAAAAATATTTTATCTATATTAGCCTGCTCGCAATTATTAAGACGATTGGTCATGTTTTTATGATCACGATATATTCTTATGTCTTCGAAATACATAACAGCAGAAAAGGCTTTTATTACTCTTAAGAAATCACTTATTTTTTCGGCTTCTTTGATATAGACAGTGTAGTTTCTTTCTCTTTTTATTATTCTACTATTAAGGTTATAGCTGTTTAGTAATTTATTTATGAACTCAGAGTATTCTTTGGTATCCAAAACAAATTCTAAGTGATACCTTGATGTTTTGGGGTCGTTTACTGAACCGGATACTAGAAATACTCCGCGTAAGTAGGCTCTTAAACTATCTTCATCGGATACTATATATTCTTTTGGCACTGATAAGTATTTGTTGCCATCTAGAATTGATAAGTCTTCGAGTAACTCTTTGGGATCATTGTTTATTGTTAATATGTAAGTGAAGCCTTTACCTAGTTTTTTGTTTCTAACTGTAATACTTGGAGTTATATTGTAGATGTTTTTTATTAGTTTGAAACACCTTCTGGCAACGGCGTTGTTTTCTAGTGATAAAATGATGTTGTTATTTATATTAGCACTTATTCTAAATATGGCAGATAACTCGGATATGTCCTCTAGTCTGGTGGTGTCTAATCTAGTTACTTCTTCTTTTACTGTGCTGGTAAAACTCATAGTATCCCTTCTTTCTTCTTAATTATATAATATTTTGGAAAAAAAAGAAAGAAATTATTGGGAATCTCTTTCTTCTATCAGGCTATTTACCGCTAATACGAACTTTTTAGGCATTGTTTTGGCAAGTAAGTAGTTTAATTTCATATTAGGTGGTATTATTATTAGTTTATTTTTAAACATGTTATCTATGGCATATCTACTGGCAAATTCACTAGTAAGTGATGATATGTTAAATTTTACATTAGCAACATTATTAAAGTTTGTTGCTACTGGGCCGGGACAGAATATGGATATTTTTACATTTGATTTATCCTTTTTTAGTTCTTCATAAATGGCTAGGGATAGGCTCACTATATAGTTTTTAGTGGCATAGTATGTAGCCATGTATGGTCCTGGCATGAAGCCCGCCATGGAAGCAACATTTAGGATGCGACCATAATCTCTTTTGACAAAATCTCTTAGAAATAGTTTGGTAAGAATATGGTAGGCTTTGATGTTTAAATCTATCATATTCATTTCTTTATCTAGGTTTGTTTCGGTAAAATTACCTGCGTCGCCAAAGCCGGCATTGTTTATTAATATGTCAATGTTTTCATTTCTTACTTCTTTGTAGAGTTTTATACATTCTTCTTCTTTGGATAAGTCGAAGCCATAGGTTTTTATTTTGTTCTTTAAATCTTTGAATTTTTTATCTAATTCTTTTTTGTCTTTGGCTACGAGAAATAGGTCAAAATTATATGTGCTTAGATATTTGGCCATGTCGTAACCCATTCCGGAAGATGCTCCTGTTATTAGTACTTTCATTTTATTGCCCTTTCTAGAAAAAGAATAATCACTACTGACTATTCTCCTTTTTCTAATTTGTTAATTATTTCTGTGCATACACAAATTACTTTGTGTTTTAAGTCATCTGCAATGCCCTCAAGGACTGGTGTTCCTTTTTCTTTAGCTAAGTCCACTAGATCTTCGGCTTTTCTTTGTAATTCTTTAGCCTTCTTCTTAGCTATTTTTTCTACTTTTTCTTTATCTAGATCTTCTAGTTCTTTTTTGATTTCATCTACTTTTTTAGTAAAACTTTCTTTGATGTCTTCTATTTCAATTTTATCTACATCTTTCATGAATTCATCAAATTTTCTTTTGATATCACGTCTTAGGTCGCTCCCTTTCTTTGGAGCAAATAGTAGGGCTAAGCCTGCTCCTATTCCTGCACCTAAAACGAATTTTCCAAGTCCTTTTTTACTCATTTTTCAATCTTCCTTTCTTTTTGTTATTTTTTCTATTAATGAATAAATTATGTTAACTACTTTATCTGTTATGAATGTAAACTTGTTACTTACTGCATTTACAACAGAAAATAATCCATCTAAAGCAGTAACTTTCTCAGTAATATTATCAACAACTTTATCTATTTTATGTATTGTTATTGTTAACTTTATAGTTAATACTATTAATGCCACTAGTAAAATAGCACCTAATATATACAAAATTACTGGTAAAACTTCACTTGCAGTCACTATTATTCATCCCCTTCGTACATTGAATCTATTAAATTAAAGATATCATTATCTTCATCAGCACTTATATCTTTACCACCATTAAGTGCTTCATCTATGGTCTTTTCTTCTGGTGATACTTTTTCAAATTCTTTTGTATCCTCTAATTCTTTTTTTACAGTTACTCTAGTCGTTCTTTTTGGTGGCTCTTCTTTTACTTCTATTTTTTCAGCAGTGCTTTCAGTGCCATTGTGATTTACTATTTTTACATCACTATCATTTACTTCAACTTCTTTAGCATTAATTACTACACTTGGTTTTTCTTCCTTTTTTGGTATTTCATAGTCCACACCGAAATCAAAATAATTATCTTCTGCCTCCTCTAGTGTTACATCTTTTACATCATCTTTTGTCATGTCGGATAAAAGATTGTCATCATCACTAAGTAACTTTTTGTCAGCATTTTTGGTTATTTTTACTTCCTTATATAATTCACAATTTTCACATAAATTGTTTCTTATATCATCTGTTAAACTACCAAAAGCTTTATTTCTTACTGTCTCAAAATCAACTTTTCTAGATGGTCTTTTTATTTCATAAGAATCTTCATCTTGTACTTTTACTTCATCTTTAGTGTAATTTTTATCAAGTACTCCATATACTGGAGATATAACTGGAGTTGGTTTGAATTTTTTTGGTTTAGGCTCTTCCTTTTTGGCATATAGTTCTGATACTTTCTTTTCTTTATCTAAAACATTTTTATTGTTATTATAGGCAGTGTTATAATTGCTTGAAGTTGTATTTACAAATGTTCTAGGAATTGGATCATCATCCATATCCATAGGAAATGAGAAGTTGCTGCTTCTTGTCTTTACTATTTCTCTATCACTTATGACATCTTCTTTTGGTGACTCTTCACGCTGTTTTCTTATTTCCTCTCTTTTTTCTTCCTGCTCTATTTTATTTCGCATAAAAGTAGGAAGTTTATGTTCTTCTTCTTTTTCTTCTTTCTCTAGTTCTATTTCTTTTGTCTCCACTACTTCTTCTTCATCAGTGAATAAATCTTTTAGTTTATCAATAAATTTCATAGTCATATCTCCCTTTTGTTAATATTCTGGTAAATCAGGAATTACTGTTTCCTCATCTACTACATATTCACTTAAATACTCTGAGAATTTACTCGTTGTATTTTCTGGCTTTCTTATTTTATATTCTTCAGCAGTACTTGAATAGTATTCATCTTCAAGAATTTTCTTTATTAAATTATCATTATAATCAATGCTATTTAGTATAATCATACTATTTGCTATTACTTCGTTTAATTTTTCTTTTGGAACATTGGCTTCTATTTTGGCATAATTATATATTATTTTAAGAAAATAATCGTTTTCGTTTTTTTCTATAGATATATAGCCCATTTTTTCACCATTACTTATTTTATAGTAAAACTCTTTCCCAGTCTCATCTTTAAAATTTAATGGATTATGATAATAATAACTTACAGCATCTACATATAAATAAATATTTACATCTTCATATTTGAATTTTTGATTATAATCTTTATCATATACTTTTTTTACTCCAATGGGTAAATAATATTTATATCCCATTGAAGCGGTATTTGTACTTATATTGTTTTCCTCTATTATATCGTCTATTATTACCTTATAATCATCAGTGTTATCTATTCTAGTACAACCTATGCATAATATTAACAATGCACTTAGTATTAATACTTTTTTCATATCATACCTCTTCTACATTATAACAAAAAATAAAATAAAAAGGAATACTTTTTTATTATTTTAAAGAAAAAATATAGCTTTTGGCTATATTTCTTGCATTACTGTAATAATCATAGGTTTATTACCAGTCTCTTTAATTAAATATTTTGATAGTTCATCTCTAATAGAATTTTTTACTTTGTTGTACTCTATGTATCTTGAACTACTTGTATTTAATAGTATTATTTCAGTAGATATTCTTTTTATTTCTTTTATTAATTCATAGGAATCTCTTACATAGACAAAACCTCTGGTAAGCACTTCTGGTCCGGATATTATTTCTTTTGTTTGCTTGTTTAAAGTAACTGATATTATCATAATACCATTATCTGATAGTATCTCACGGTCTTTTAGAACCATTTCACCAATATCATCTGATGAATTACCATCTATTAGGATAGAACCTGATGGTACTTTTTCAAAATCTTCTTTTAAAATACCATTTTCTATTAGTACAACATCACCATTTTCTTTTAATAGAATATTTTCTTTTGGTATTCCTGATAGTTCTCCTATTTCAGCGTTTAACACTTGATCCTTATATTCTCCTCTTATTGGAAAATAATATTTTGGATGCATTAGATTTATCATAATCATTAAATCTTCTTTTGCAGCATGATGTGATAAATATTTGTGTGAAGATAATGTTACTACTTTGGATCCTACTTTTGATATTTCATCTAATAAATGATAGAATGTTTTTTCTCTATTCTCAAATATTGGTGTTGCTAAGAAAATTGTGTCCTCTTCGTTTAATTTAATAAATTTATCATAACCATTTACTATTTTCATTATATTGTAATATGGTTTTTCTTTTTCATTAGCATTTAATATTACTACATTTTTATCATTTATATTTGATAAATCTCCAATTATCTTTTTATTAATGTTTAAATAATGATTTTCAATAGCGGAATCTATTATTGTTTTTAGTCTTTTACCCATTATTACTACTTTACGATCTGTTTTTTCTAATTCACTAAATAATTCTTGGATACGATATAAATGTGAATCTAAAACATTGAATATTATTCTTCCTTCTGTAGCATTTAATGTTTCTTTTATTAGGTCCGCTATTCTATGTCTTGGTGATGTGAATCCTTCAATGCCAGCATAATTTGATTCGGTAAGTAAACATAATACATTTTGTTTACCTATATATGCTAATTTGCCTATATCGGTTTTATATGCACCTTTCATTAATGGATCTACAACAAAGTCTGATGCATAAAATATTACTCCATCACTTGTATATATGGCATATCCAAAGTTATCTGGGGCAGAATGTGATAGATTTACAGGAAACACTTTGATTTTTCCTACTTCCAGTGGAATATTAGCCTTAATTTCTTTTAGGCTACTGGTATCTATCTTGTATGTTTCAAACTCTTTTTTTACGATATCTAAAGTATACTTTGAGGCAAATACTGGTACGCCTTCTAAATCTGGCATTAAATCGGGTAATGCACCAATATTTTCTTCGTGTCCATGCGTTAAAAATATTCCTTTTATTCTTTTTTTATTTTCTTTTAAATAACTTATATTTGGTATTATATAGTCTATTCCTAAAGTAAACTCATCGGCGTATTTAAGACCGGCTTCAAATACAAATATTTCTTTATCTACTTCAATAATAAACATATTTTTGCCATTTTCATCTAGTCCTCCTAGTGAAAATAATTTTATTTTACTCAAATTGATTTCTCCTTTCTTTTTTCTTAAGTAAAAGACTTAATAATTATAACAAAAAATAGACAAAAATGCAAATATTAATTATTTAATATATATGTTTTAACAGAGAAGACCTTAGGCTTCTCTGTTCCTCTTAAGACTACAGGCTTAAGAGGCAAAAAAAAGACTTCACTAATAATTTGAGTGAAATCTTTGTATTTTATAATTTTTTTATTTTTTCTTTAATGTTTATAAGTAATGCTGCTATGTTAGTTCCGTCTGTTCCACCACCTTGAGCGAATACTTTGGAACCACCACCGTTACCTTTGCATGATGTTGATAATTCTTTAATAATCATACCGCAGTCTACTCTGTTTGAGGTTGACTTGGCTATGAAGTTAACACTATCATCTTTATTCTGATTGGCAAGTAAGATAAAACTATTATCCAACTGATTACTCAAAGCGGATACTATTTGTTTTAATGTTGATATATCATAGTCATTGGTAATGCTTATTATTGTTGTAATACCATTTATTTCTTCTTTAATACTTAAGAAACTTGTTAAATCACTTATGGACTTTTCGTTCTTTTTAATAATAAATTCTTTTTCTAACTCTTTTATACTATCTTTTAGACTTTCTAATTCGTTCTTATTTATTATGATATCCTTATAACTAGTAGGGACATCGTTTGCTATGTTGAAGTTGAATTTTAGGTCTATATTTAATTCTTTAGCCGCTAATACGATTTTTTTGGCTTTATCTAATAGTTTTAACATCTGCTCGTTATATTTTGATACTTCTTCTCCTAATATTTCTTCGATGTTTGTATCAGTAGCAGCAATTACTCTGAATGTGTCTGAGCCTTTGTTTTCAACGCTTGCTATGGCAAATTTGTTTATATCTTTTGAATTGATTACATGGGTTCCGGCACAAAGTTCTACAGAATCGCCAATTGTTACTACTCTTACAACGCTTCCATACTTGTCACTGAATAAAGCCATAGCACCTTTTTTCTTAGCTTCATCTAGGCTCATATACTCTATCTTTGTTTCGTATGCTGCTTGTATTTTTTGATTTACTAAGTCTTCTACCTTTAATATTAGTTCATCTGATAGTCTACCATGATAGTTGAAGTCAAATCTTAGCATTTTGTCATCTACTTTAGAACCTGCCTGATGAACGGAGTCTCCTAGTAGTTCTTGTAGTGATTTTTGTAATAGATGAACTGAAGAGTGGTTCTTCATGGTATTTAGTCTTTTTTCTTTGGATACATGAGTTAAAATTTTATCTCCTTTGGTTACTGTTCCTTCAAGAACTTTTACATATACCATGTGCTGACCATTTGGTGCTTTGATAACATCTAATACTTCCAGTTTACACTTGTCGTTTTTTAGGTATCCTGAGTCCGCTACCTGGCCACCGCTTTCGGCATAAAATGGATTTTCTTTTAGAAAGATGTAGCATTCATCACTGGAACTATCAACGAACTGATTATCTTTCATGATGGATGTTACTTCTGTTTCTAATCCTAATTTATCGTATCCTACGAACTTGCTTTCTTCTTTATAATTTATTAGAGCGTCATTTTGAATGTTCATGCTACTTTCTACTTTTCTGCTGTTTCTTGCTAGTGTTTTTTGGGCATTCATATAGGACTTGAAACTTTCGGTATCCACTGTGAAGCCTTTTTCTTCGGCGGCTTCTATGGTAAGTTCTATTGGGTAACCATAGGTATCATATAATTTGAAAGCATCTTTACCGCTGATGACTTTGTTACTATTTTGGAATAATTCTTCTAAATGTTTTTCTCCTGATAGAAGTGTCTTTTGAAATAGTAACTCTTCTTTGGTAATTAGATCTTTTACTTTTGATGATTCTCCTACTAGATATGGATATATTTCTTTGTAATTTTCTACAACGATATCTATTAGGTCACTTAGGAACTCTCTATTTATATTTAGTTTTCTTCCCATACGCGAAGCTCTTCTTAATAATCTTCTTAGAACGTAGCCCCTTCCAACATTTTCAAATACTGCTCCATCTGCTAGAGCAAATGTTAGGGTTCTTATATGGTCGGCGATTACTTTGAATTCCATCTGGCCTGTATATGGTAAATGTGATATTTCTTCAATTCCTTTCATTATTGGAATAAATAAATCTGTTTCATAGTTTGTTTCGGTTTCTTGAAGAATGCATGCCATTCTTTCAACGCCCATACCTGTATCGATATTTTTACTAGGTAGTTCTGGATAGTCTTCTCTTTTTAATCCTTCAGTGGCATTGAACTGGCTTAAAACGTTATTCCATATTTCTATATAGCGATCGTTTTCTTCTTCATTTTGTAATAGACTGATACCTTTATGTTCTTTATCATATTTTTCTCCTCTGTCGTAGAAAATTTCGGTATCAGGGCCTGATGGTCCTGGACCTATTTCCCAGAAATTGCCATCTAACCTTACTAAATGATCTTTCTTTATTCCTAATTTTAACCATAAGTTGTAAGTGTCATCATCGTAAGTATACACTGTTACATATAATTTATCTTTATCTATATCAAAGTATTTAGGACTAGTAAGTAATTCATAAGCCCAAGTGATGGCTTCTTCCCTAAAATAGTCGCCGATGCTGAAGTTACCCAGCATTTGAAAGAAGGTATGATGTCTAGCTGTGTGTCCAACTGACTCAATGTCTCCTGTTCTAATACATTTTTGACAACTAGTTAATCTTTTGTTTTTTGGTACGATTGTTCCATCAAAATATTTTTTTAATGGTGTTACACCGGCATTTATCCAAAGTACTGTCGGATCATCTTTGGGAATAAGTGAGGCTGACTCTATTATTGTGTGCCCTCTTTCTCCAAAGAAATTTAAGTACATATTTATTATTTCATTACCTTTTAGCTTTTTCATTTGGTTTCCTCCTGGTATATCTTATATACATCTTCTTTTAGTTTTTCTAGTGTATCATTTGTTATCTCGTAGTCAAAATCTTCATAACTATCCATGGCAGTCTCTGTACTATGTTTTTGTTCTTTACCTGATAAATTGGTTTCAAAATTAATTCTTTCTACTTTGATAGTTACTACATTATCAAACTTTTCCTTGATACTATCTATTTCTCTTGGTAATCTGATGTCTGGAACAATGATAGCATCATAAAAATATGAGTATATTTCTATATCATCTATCTGCCTATCTATAAACATTTCTGCTTTGTTTAATTTATTTCTTATTACATCTGTGCCTAACTCCTGAAGCAACGTTCTTGGTTTGGTTTCTTCACTGCCATCCCAACCAGTCATCTCCATGGCATAGAACTTTATATATTTGCCCGCTCGTGAAAAGATAACCTTTTTGCCATCTTTTTCGTAGAATTCTTTTAGGTATCCAGCTATTGTATCTTTACCGTGTCTAGCTTTTCCACTTAATAAGTATATTTTTGGGTTTCTATAATTTACTTCCATGTCTATTACCTCCATATTTCTTTTTTATTATACCAAATAATGAATAATAAGTATAGATAATTTAAAATAAAAAACAAATATAATTGTTTACATCACTTCGCAGTGATGCGATTTCTGCTTCATGAACTCTGTAATTAGAGTCTTCCACAGACATAAACTCCGATACGAACTACCGTACATTTTTGTGTTTAAATATTATAAACTATTAATGCAATTTCCTATCTTTTTCTTTAGTACTTAGTATATTATTATCAAGTAATTTATAAGCATTATATATATCTTTTGATATCATTATGATAATCATTGGGTAAAATAGTTACATTTACATTATACACAAGTTTTTTGCACTTTTCAAGAGCCACATTGCAAAACATATATATTAGATTTTACCTTTAATTTTTCTTTTACCATTATTTCTTCTTTCCTTTCTTGATTCTCCTAAGTATTCTTTTTATTTTTGATTAGTTTATGTCATACTCCTCCCTTCTCCCTTTTTTATCCTCTCATACTTATATACAAGATTTGATATCTAATTTTGCCATTTTTTCGAAATTTTTTTTAAATTATTTTATTATTACCAACAATTCTTAGATTTATAGCAAGTATTAATTATGTGATAATGAATAAAATTTGAAACAAGGAAGACTATTTAGGCTTCCTTGTTCCACTTAAGACTACAGGCTTAAGTGGGAATTAGAAAAGTTGGTAAAATATTTTGAAAAAGTACTATTTTTAACTTTACCACATAGTTTTTAAATGGTATAATGAATTTAAGAGAGGTGAATAGATGAAAAAAGAAAAAAAAGGTGGTAAACTAATTATTGCAGTTGGTGCTATAGCTATTTGTACTGTTACTGCTGGTGCTTTTTTTAGAAAAGATATTATTTATAAGTACTATGAATATTCGGTAAATAAGAATTATTCTAGTACTAATGTTAAAGTTAATGATTATTATCTTGAAGATAATTTTGAATATGTTAATAATTATACTGGTACTGGTATAATAAATAAGAAGGACTTTATTGATTTTGTGTATTATGCTATTAATAGTGGTTCTGATTATTTGGAAAGATATATTGATAGAGATTATACATCATATAGTAATGATATTAATAGACTTACGAGTAATGATGGTGAGGAATTTAAGGATGTTATTTCTGTTTTGAATAACTTTGTTCATCCTTATAATAGTTCTAATAATATTAAACTTACTTATGGTGGTGATTATAAGATTGGCATTAGTCTTAACAAGGCTTATACTGATAAGGAAATTGAGGAAATTAATAAAGTAGTTGATAAGGTTATTAGTGAGAAGATTACTAATAGTACTCCTACTAGAGAGAAAATTAAGATTATTCATGATTTTATTATTGACAATGCTGAATATGATAAACTTAAGTATAATAATAAGAATGATGCTACTTATAAATCTAATACGGCTTATGGGGTATTGATACAGGGATATGGTACTTGTAATGGTTATGCTGATGCAATGGCTATCTTTCTTGATAAACTTAATATTATTAATTATAAGATTAGTAATGATGAACATATTTGGAATTTAGTTTATTTAGATGGTAAATGGTATCATTTGGATTTGACTTGGGATGATCCTATTAGTGAGACTAATATTAATAGAGATACTTATTTCTTGATAACTACAAAGACTTTGGAAGAACTTAATGATGGTACGCATAATTTTGATAAAAAAATATATAGCGAAGCTTAATTTGAAGCTCCGCTATTTTCTATGTTGTCCACTAGTTTTGGTAGTGAACTGAAATTATTTATTAACATTGTGAAATCGTCTTTATATATTATTTCATCACTGGACACATCGATAGTCATATATTTTGTTTCTACTAGTACTGTGCTACTATTGCTATTTAATTCTATTATTTCGTATGTATCGGATTCTTTATCATAATATGATAATAGGTTTAGATATGAACAATCTATATATGACATTGGACTTAGGGTTATTTCTTTATCTCCCACTTTTAGTGTTACGGTATCGATAAAGAAATATAGGTCTTTACCATCATATAGGAACATATAATCGAATGACTTATTTATTCCTTTTTGATTTAGGTAATATAAGTCATTTTTTTTGTATATTTCTGTTAGGGCATTTACTGCATACTGTCTATCTTTTATTGGAAAGACAGCACTCATTTCTTTAGGAAATATTACTTTATCACTATCTTTTATGTATATTGGTGTGCTATCTAGGCTGACGTTAAAGTCTTTGCTTTTGATATCTAATACGACATCTTTTCTATTTCTACTGATAGTGGCTTTGTATTCTATTTTGTTTTTTGAGAAGTACTGGTAAACATCTTGTTCTTTTTCATAGGCATATCTATTATTTCGATATTCTCTTCCATATAGGAATAGGGCTATTAGTATTACTACTCCAAGAAAGACTGGTATTAAGATATTATATTTTTCTTTTATGAACTGTTTCATTGTACCTCCCTAATATATGAATTTATCACTAGCGGTAATGCCTTTGATGATGGTATCCTCTGATTTGACATTTATTAATTTTAATTCGATGATATCGCCATCTGTCATTTTGTCTAGTTTGACTATTTTTTCTTTGCTATCAATTGATACATCAGATATTGTCTTTTTTCTTGTTTCACCTGTTTTGCTATCTTTTATGGTAACTACTAGATCTGCTTTTGTTAATTTATAACTATTATCTGTTGTTATGACATATGTTATCTCACCCACTCTTGTTCTGGTTACTTTCAATGATAGTTTTGGTTTTTGTGTGGATATGGTGGTATTGGAAAATTCTTTTATAATAGTTTGTCCTTCTTCAGTAGCCGTATATTTGAATTTTAGATTGTATTTGGTATTTGGTAATATGTCTTTTAATTCGTATCTTGTGTTGTTTGCATTTAGATATATTACTTCTACTTTATCTGAATCTTCTTTTTGTACTTCCATATAGACTGATGTGTATTCTTTATATGGATCGTAGATTACATAGTCTATAATAATTTTATTTACTGTGGATGTTACTGATACTACTGATGTCTGTTTAGTGGCTTTTTTAATTTCTTCAATGGTGGTGCCTCCGTTTCCTCCAGTTGTGTTTCCATTACCACCGGTATTGTTTCCACCATTTCCACCAGTTGTATTATTTCCATTATTACCATTTGTACCTATGTTAGTAACATTGTCATTGATATTTTTGCTTTCGTCTGGAATTAAATCTTCTTTGGTGTAATTATTACTAGAACCAATAATCTTTTTTAGATCTATTTTGTCGCTTCCATAGGTCAATATTTCGGTTGCTATATCAAATGTATAGTTAGAAGTAATTATTTGTGTTTCGGAAAATGTTTTTAAATTTACTTTATGATTAGTAAGTGTTGCATTTCCGGCTTTATCTAATTCTACTAGTAGGAAATCGGTTGTTGATAAAAGGTTATCTGCAGACTTTATTTCTTTATCGATGATAAGGTATTTGCGATCTGCTAGTTTGTAGAACTTAGTAAGTAATGAGTTTTTTATTGTTGTTTCATTACTTGTTATGTTTATTTCACTACCACTGGAGATTTCATAATATCTTCCATATAGTTTTATTTCAGTTGTTTCTTCGTTAAAGGCAAGGGCGGTATTACCTAACTCATAGTCTTTGCCATCGTATGTTAGGTAATACTCTCCTTTCCATTTTGTTTTTATTTTTCCTTCACTATTTAGTTTTATAGTGGTTTTATCTTTATCAAAAACGATATTTCCTTTTGATACAATGTATTCTTCTTTGTTTAATGATAAGAAGAACTTTATAACTAGAAAAAACATGATAATAATTATAATTGAAATCCCTATAATTATTCCTATGTTTCTCTTATTTTTTATATCATATTTTCTCATAATTACTTCCTTTCTTAGTTATCACCAGTACCAACTTGATACCTATGAGTCGTAGTCCCGTTTATTGACAGCATTAGTAGTTCACCATTATCTTCATAGTAATATCTTACATATAAATCGTTGTTTGTTCCTATTTTAACTCCGTCAGGTATTGGTATCTCAATATATGGGTAATTATCTTTATCTACTTTATATATAATGTCCCCGTAATTTATAGCATCTTTTACTAAATTTGATGTCATACTTGGTATTAATCCTTTTTCATTTGAATCTAGTTTTATTTCCGATTGTCTGTTGACATAAAGATTATATTTGATACCTTTTATTGATTCTTTAATATTATTTGTTGCACCTTTAAACTTTAATATTAAATTATTTCCTACTGCTGTTAAATATGGATCTCCTATTGAAAAACCAAGTTCACTTTTTGTATATTGAAATGCTCCAAATTTTACTACTTCTTCTTTGGTGTCTAATGAAACATTATTACGATATATATTAGCACTTGTGGAAATATAGTATTCAGTATTAGGTTTTAAAGATGCATATCTAACTTTTAGTGTAAATGTATTATTTACTTTGTTTTCAATTATGGTACATGAGGCTATTTTACTATTAGCACCATTTGAATTGCATTTTAAGTTATATAAATCTATTTCTAATTTACAATCTTCTTCATTTGGACAGACTTTTTCTTGTGGAGAATATTTAAGTTCCGCATAGAATTTTCCATCTTTTATTACTCTATCTGTATCTTCGATATTTATATTATAGTCAATGTAATAATCATAATTTCCGGATATTTTGTCTATTCCGGTACTTTGGTATAGAACTATGTTTGGTTCTTTTAGTTCGCCAAATAATGTTGTTGCTTTTAGTGTGTCATTGTATAATTCTAGTTCTTTAGGTTCGTCATCTGTTGTTACTGCAGTTATTACTAATCTATGATAATCTCCTCCAAAAACGAAGTCATTACCTGTAATATCGGCAGTAAATATTGCATTATTTTTGTTTGTTATATCTTTGTTTAATACTGTTCCGCCCCATTTTTCCAAGTTGCCTTCAGGATCATATAATTCATATCTTACATTGAAGTTTTCTTTTGATTTTAGACCTGTTGTTATATTTAATGTTCTTTCACTATATACTGTTTCACCTTTTGTTGATTTGTGTGAGTACTCAATATTTTTGAAAATATCATCTTTTCCTAATGTCTTTAGAGTATTTAAATATTGTATATAGCCGTTTTTACCTAAAGCAAATAATGGTGTTTTTTCATCTCTTCCATTCATATATGCAGAGATCTTATAATAGTATGTGCTATCTGGATTTAGGCCTGCGAAAGAAATATTTGTTAAATGTTCATAATCCGTTGATACTGATTTTACGAACACTAGTTCACCTTCTTCATCTTTAGTATAAATATCTATATAAAACATATATTTTCCGTCTATTTTTACATAGTCTGTTTCTAAAGTGTCAGTGTCTATTGATAAGTTTATATTAATTATTGCTCCATTTATTAGCGGTGTTAATTTTGTATCAACTTTTGGAATGATACTGTTAAACTTAAATTTATTATTTGTTGTTTGTATTTCGGTTTTGTCTAATACTTTAGGGGCTATGAATATGTTATGACTCTTTAGTTTAATACCATTTGTTAAAACATCTATATCAGAATTTAGGGATACTTCACCATAATTTATGAAACTTTTATTTATGATATCTACAACATTAGTAGTAGATAAACTTGATTGTTTATGACTTTCAGTATATATAGTTGGTGTTATTCCAAATATTCCATTTGGTGTATCACTTATTATTGACTCTACTTTATTATTTGAATTTTTATATATGTAATAGTATTTTCCTTTGGTATTACCTATTTCTTGTAATATAAATCCTATATTACTTGCATTTTTATCATCTATTAGTCCACGAGAAGTAAAGTAATCTCCAAGTAATGATTTGCTACCAAAGCCTACATAACCTGTGTCATAGAAGGCCTCTAGTTTTACTGTTATATCTTTTCCTTTAAAGTCTTTTATATTAGCATAATCTATTTTTATGCATTTACTTGGTTCTTCTTCTGTACCACATTCTAATGGGGTTGTTATTACTTCCTCATATTTTAGTGAACCTGAAGTTAAGGTTACTAGATATGCTGAAACTCTATCTAAGAAATCATTATTATTTAATCTTAGGGTTAATTCATTATCAAATTCATCATATTTTAGTATGTAACTAAGTCCATATTTACTGGCATTATGGTAGCCATCAAAGTAGTATTTAAAGCTGATAGCACTTGGTTTTTCTTTTTTATTTAGTGCTTTATTATAATATATATTATAGATGGTTTCATTAGTTAGATTTGATAGTGTAAAAGTTTCCATACTAGCGGTATTTGATATTTCAGTAGTATATTCTTCAGTGGAATCTTCTCCTACTGTGTAATGTATTAGATATTTATCTTCTTCTTTTACCAAGGCATTATCATAATCTACTACTATATACTTGTAGGTTATAGAGTTTGAAGTACTACTATCAATATACATTTTTATTTTTGGTTCTTCTTTAATACTTGTTATGGTTTCACTAGTTGGTTTTTTACTTGGATAATTAGTATCTATTTCTTTATCGTTATTTGTATCTAAACTTAAATCTATTGAGAAGGTATAGTTATTACCTCTTCTTAATTCTGTATCTACAGTGTTGTAATCTGTTCCATCTTTTAGGAAGAAATATATAGTATAATTTTCTTCTTCAGCGAAGTTTATGGTTTTCTTTTCTATTACTTTACCATCCATATTGGCATAGAAGTTTAACTCTTTGATTGGATTATCTCCTTGAAAATATGATTCTACTTTCTTCTTATCGAAGTTAGCGGTTACTTTATAACCTACTACGGTATTTGATGAAAGATTTTTGTTTATTCCTAATTCGTTAAAATCACCATATTCTCCAGATTGGGCTTGCTTTTTAGTTATTTCTTCAACAATTACTTCAGGAGAAGACACTTCATCTTCAAGTAGAAGTATTGCTGGTATTTCATATATAAATATGTTATCTTGAATTTTGAACTGATTTGTCTTATCAGCATCATAAGCATCTGCTACTTCTATAGTGTAATATCTATTTAATTTTCCACCTGATACTTCTCTTAGATTATTTATATCTGTTATACCAAACTGACTTGAATTAATATTGAATGATTTATTGTAATAATTTGATTTGATGTTGTTGTTTCCCTCAACAGGATAACTACCTAAAAGATTTTCTTTTTTAACTTCGCTTCCTTTATAAAGATTTATTTTGAAGGAGTCTAGTTTATCGATTATTGTACTACTTGGTTTGGTTACAGTTAATTTTGTATTTACTGATATTGGTAATTCGTTAGAATAGTTATTTAGAGTCCATTCTGACATAGTAAGGTTTTCTATACCGGCAGTAGTTATTATTGCAGATCCTAATGGTTTATTTACTTGTAATCCTTTGCCATTGTATAAATCATAATTCCCCCATACTTCAAACTTATAATCTTTATTTTCTGTTAATCCTGATACTCTTAAATCATAAGTTAATGTTTCTGGATCGAATGTAATGTTGTTTATATATTTACTTTCTTTGTCATTGGCTCCTTTATAAGTTATGTAAATATCACTTTTATCAGAAGGATCTCCTTGGTAGCAGCTTCTTCCCGGTATTGTGCAGCCTTCATCTTTTAATGTTAGTAATAAATGCATTGAGTTAAAGTCTACTTCTTTCTCTTCGAAAGTTACTGAAGGTAAACCAGCGATAATGAAGGGACTACTTAATACTGAATCTATTTCATTTTCTTTATAATTATCATAGTATCTTACTGTTACTTTATAAACATAATTTTTGTTTGAGGCTAAATTGTTTTCACCTAATTTTAATATTTCATTTTTTAAATTTACTGTACTAAATGTGTATACTGGGGTTAAGGTATCTACATTTTCTTCAGTTATAGTATCTAAATCGTATATTTTATAAATATAATTTGAGATGCTTTCATCTTCATCTGTTGGCTTTTCCATTGATAGTTCAAATGTTTTGCTTTCTTCATTTGATTTTACATTTACTTCTCCAAGAGATGGTTTTGCTTTTAATGTTTTAACCGATGTGTTTATTGTGTATACCTTAGAGTAATTGGTATTTTTGAATAGTACTTCATCTAGAATTACTTTGTATGAAGTGTTTTTTGTTAGACCACTAAATGTAAATTCTTCATCTTCACCATTTATGAAGGTGTGGTTATTTATTATGTTATTCTCACTATCTTTTAGAGTTACTTTAGCGGATTTTATGTTTTCATCACTGCTAAAATCTACGGAATATGTAACTGAGCTTGTAGTTACCATTTCTCTTTTTAAACTTAATTCTAAGTTATCTGTTCTAAAGTTTCTTGATAAGTATTCATAGTTATCTGAATCTTTTATTGACATATAATAGTTAGTATTTGGTGATAGTGAGGTAACTGCTACTTCTTGAAGATCTGATGATGTTAGTAATATTTTTGTATATACTGTTTCAGCATTATCTACATCATATAATGTTAAAATTAAGTTTCCTTTTATTTGATTTGCTGTGTCAATAACTTGAATTGTGGCATTTAGACTGTTGATATCTAATAGTGCTTTTACTAAGTCTACTGATACTTCTTTTCTTATTTCAGTGGTGTTGTTATCTTTACCATCTGTGCCATTACCAGTATTATCACTAGGATTGTCGGTATTATTTCCTGGATTATTATTATTAGGGTTATTGTTATCATTAGGTGTATTGCTGTCTGTACCATCTCCTGAACCATTTCCATCTTTATTATCTTTTACTTTTGAGGTGTCTAAATTAATGTTTTCGTTACCATCGATAGTCATTTCATCAAGAGTTAGTTTTTCTTCTTCGTCATAGAAGACTTTTTTGCTACCTAATTCTATTTTTATTTTATCTCCAGCAAAGATTGCTGTTCCTTCGGTAGTGGTTTGATAACTTCCTTCATTGTTTTCTACTTTGACAATACCATCTTCAACAAATAATAGTTCAAAGTATTTTCCTTTTACTGGTTCTTCGTTACCCGCTAGTTTTATTCTTATATCGTTACCAATAACTATATATTTATTATCTGTTATTCTACCTAGTAGATTTCCAAATATTAAAGTTTTATCTGCTGTTTCTACTATATAACCGCCATTACTATATTTTAGGATTACTTTATCTGTAACATTATAGTATGGTACTAGTTTTTGATTAAAGTTATCTAAATCTAGAATTACTCCATTTTTCATAAATGATAATGATTCATCTAAATAGTGAATGAAGTTTTCTTTGCTAGTGGCTACTTCTTTGTTGTCTACATCTTTAAATGTATATTCATTAAATACATTTTCTTTATAGACTGTATTATCGTTAAAGTAATATTTGTCGCTTTTTGTGGCAGTACTATTTATAATATATCCTGCACTATAAAATTCTTTAGAGGATTTTCTTGTTAGAAAGATTACTCCTACTGTTAGAATTATTAAAGTTATTATACTTAAACTTAAGATTAGCCAAAAACTTTTATCTTTAATTCCGATTTTTTTCATATTTTATCACCATTACCTATCATATAAATTATAGCAAATGCGTACTTAAAAGTCAATTTTATTACTATAATTTGTAAAAGAAAAATATTGTTTTTAATGTTCACTCTAAGCTATTATCTTAGAGTGTCATTTATAGCCTATAGTCTATAAATGATATATCAACCATATCTATTATATAGAAGAGAGTAATATATTATATATTAAAATAATAAAAAATAGAGAGTGTGCTCTCTAAAATACATATTTAGTTAAGAAATATATTGCTAAAATGGTAAGTGTACCTGCAAGTCCTATGTAGATACATAGCATTACTAGATTTTTATCTTCTTTTTTTGATTTGCTTTTCATATGTTTTACCTTCCTTATATTTAGATGATAACATAAAGAATTATTTTTTTCAATAAATTTTGTTTTATTTATTTACAAATTAAAAATATATGGTATAATATTGATTGTGTTTGATTGTTAACACATTGTTGGGGCGTTAGCTCAGTTGGTAGAGCAACTGACTCTTAATCAGTGGGTCTAGGGTTCGAATCCCTAACGCCCCACCATTTTTATTGTTTTAAAAAATACTTGCAAATATATTTCTTGTATGGTATAATTAAAAAGCAATGCAGATGGGCTTGTAGCTCAGGTGGTTAGAGCGCACGCCTGATAAGCGTGAGGTCGATGGTTCAAGTCCATTCAGGCCCACCATTTTGGCCAGTTGGTGAAGTGGCTTAACACACTGCCCTTTCACGGCAGCATTCATGGATTCGAATTCCATACTGGTCACCAATTTTAATAATAAAAAGCCTTGTGGCTTTTTTATTTTTTTATTAAGTTTGATATTAAAACTCCTAGTAACAAGAATATTATTCCTAATATTAATTCTACAATGGTGATTTTTTCTTTAAATACTTTTATTATTAAGAGTATTATACTTGATAATAATACTCCTAGTACAAAGGAATATAATTTATTTTCATGCTTCTTTAGAAGATAATCTATTATCTTTATTAGAGTAATGATACCTAGAAATACTCCTAATAGAAATGGTATTATTATTTTTATATTGGTTAATATTACAGATATAGAAGTAATATTACCTATGGAAGATAATATTATATTATATGTTCCTAGTATCATAAGAAGGGCTGAAGAAGATACTCCTGGTACTACTGTGCCTATGGCTTCAAGAAGACCTGAAATAAATAGTATTATAATATCCAAAATATTTCCTTTTAATATATAGTTACTATTTAAATTAGAAATTGATATTATAAAGAATATTATAAAACTAGTTCCCACAATTATATTATCTTGTTTTTTTACTTTTTTTATTATTTCTGGTAATCCACCTATTATTAATCCAATGAAAAATAACATAGTAATTTGATAGTATTTATCTAATAGTATGGTTATTATTTTACTAAATATAATTATAGATATTATTATTCCTATACCAAGTGGTAAGAGATATTTTAAACTTTCTTTTTTATTATGTTTAAAGTTATTTATATATTCTACTGATTTATCATATACTCCTAGTGTTATGGCAAGTACAGATCCTGATACTCCTGGTATTATTTTACCTATTCCGATTATGAATCCTTTTAGTAGATTTAACATTAGTGTATTTCTTTACATACTCCTTTATCTGGCTTATAGAAACAATGATTTTTGTATCTACCAGAAAGGGATTGATACCACCAAGTACTTTTACATGATGTTCCTTCTGGCGGAGCATAAAACCATAAGGCATTAGTTGCAGGATAGTAATATTCTCCGCGGATAACTCTTTCTGCTAGAGAAGATTCTAAAGCTGTTGGATTGCCATAGAATAAAGAACTTGAAGTTCCCGAGAAGCCACCAGGACTTTGATAAACCATTTCGGATATACTTCTAATATCTTTAAATGTTAAGCAGTCTGCGAGTACTCTATTTATTCCGACGTTTCCTACCATTAACATGCCTAGATTACCTTCACCCACCGCTTCTGCACGCATTAATCTTGCTAGCAGTTCTTTTTCTTTTTCTGTATATTTAACAATCATATGTATCACCATTATATTATATTAAACCAAAAGAAAATAAGACTATTAAAGTCTTACTTTGTTAATAAACTTAATGCTTCTTGTAATTGATTATCTGTTTCTATACTTGGATTTTTATAATAATCTTCAGATAGTATTACTTCATTAGTTGGCTTTACCCCTATTTCATTTATGAAGTTACCATCAGGTGTTAACCATTTTTGAGTAGTATATTTTATCATACTTCCATCTAATAATTTTCTTGTTTGCTGAACAGTTCCTTTTCCATAACTGTTTTGTCCTACAACCATTCCCTTATAACTTTCTTTAATTGCGGAAGCTAATATTTCAGAGGCTGAGGCTGAAGAACCATTTATTAGAACTACTATATCATAAGTTCTTTTTTCTTTAGTGGTATCTTTTTTCTTTACTGTACCATTTTCATCTTGTAGTTGATAAATAACTTTACCTTTTTCTAAGAATAGATTACATATATCGGTTACTGAGGTTAGGTAACCACCGCTGTTATCGCGAACATCAATGATAAGACTATCTATATTTTCTTTTTCTAACTTTTCCAGTTTATTTTTGAATTGTTTATAAGAACTATTAGCAAATAGTGATATTTTTATATATCCTACTTTTTTATTGTTTTTTTCTATCACTTCACCAGATACATATGGTATATCTACTTTACTTAAATTTATTGTTACTTCTTTTTCTTCATTATCTCTTATTACTGTTAATACTACTTTATTTTTACCGCTGTTCTTTATGTAGCTTGATACATCGTTTCCAGTCTTTCCTTCAAGGCTTTCTCCATCCATCTTGGTAATTACATCGCCTACTTTTAGTCCTGAAGTATCTGCTGGAGAATTTTCAAATATTTCTATTACTACTATTTTGCCATCGTTATATGTAGCTACACTGCATCCTATTCCTTCATAACTTCCATTTATTGTTTCATCAAAGGCTTCAGTATCATTTGTATTTGTGTATGTTGTAAAGGTATCACCAACTGATGAAATCATTCCTTCTACTGCTCCATCGATGATAGTACTTTTATCTAAATCGCCATAGTAATTATCTACGATTGCATAGTATGTATCTATTACTTTATCTAAATCTCTAGTTACTTTAAAATAATTTTTACCAGTAAAAATACTAATTATTCCAAAGCACATTAAGAAACCTATACCTATAGAAAATATCATTACTATTACTACTTCTTTAACATTATATAAATCTTTATCTTTATTTTTTGATATTTTTATTTTATTTATTAAATTATTATCTTTTTTTATACCTTTTTTACTTTCTTGTGTGTTCTTTTTAGTATTTGTATTTGTTTTTTCTTTGATATTTTTATTTGTTTTTGATATTTCTTTTTTCTCTTTTTTATTAATGTCATTCTTTTTTATAGTCATACTATCATCTCCATATTAATTTTATCACATTAGAGAAAAAAAATATATAATTATAAGAAAAAAATATAACTATTTTTGTTATACTTTTATTATTTCTTTTGGTCTTAATATTTTATACATTATATATGAAAATAATCCTGATAATATAAATATTGTACTTATGATAAGAAAATTACTTAGTATTATACTAGTTACTTTGCTTAAGTTTATATAATAAATTGTTGTTTTAATTAATACTTTTATGGCGACTGCTAATAAAGTTATTAATACTCCTGAAGATATTAATGTTATTCCTATTATTTTTAGTATTGATATTTTATCTTTTACTAATATAAATAATAGTACCATTAATAATATTATTAATAAATATACTATATACATAATTAATCTCCTTTTAGAGATACTTCTATATCATAAAGAAAATCTGAAATATCTTGTTTATGTCTATCTGAAGATATTATTACTTTATTTTTTAATTCTTCGCTTATATTAGGAGTAGAATTTATACCTTCAATTATCATATTATACATTTCATCATTACTATATTTTGCTTCCTTATTATTTCTTAGACTATATTTTACTATAGAGTCTAGTACTAATTTTAATTTATTATTTAATGGTTCTGAATTCATTAATATATTCATTTCTTCTTCAGTTACATTTAATTCATTTTTTACTTGGTAATAGGTATTATTATAAGTACCATTATCATTAGTTAATAAGTCTTTGATATCTATATTATTTATTATTTTATCTGTTCCATTTTCATTTGTTACATTTATTATTACTGCATATGTACCCGCAATTGTACATAAGGCTGTTAATACCACTATTATTAGACTTATTAGTATTATATTATTTTTCTTCATATATTTCACCATTAGTATTATTAACAAATAATAGAAAAAGATACATATATTAGTATGTATCTTAATATTAGGCTATTACTGTTCCGCCATTAGCATCATAATCTATTGTATATGTTTGTACTTCTTAATTTGTACTTGTGTATATTGATTGTCCATCTATTACTATTTTAGAATTAAATGTTTTACCTATTTGAGTGTTTTTGGTATCACTGCTTAACCATACTCTAAGAGTTATATCTATTGTTTCGCCCGCAGGTAATATGATATCTTTTTTTATGATGCTATCTGTTAATGATGATAAAGTTTTTACTCCTTCATCATCTATTTTTATTTTTATATATTCCGGTGAAAATGTATTATCACTAGTGGATAATAATTTTACATTAAATTTATAGTCGACATTACCATTATTTCTTATTGTAAATACATATGGTTCTATCTGCCCTCCTTCAGTATCACTCATTGGTAATGTATTTGATAGTGATATATTATTTGATTTAGATACTGCTTCAATTGATAATAATCCTGTTTGATATTCTGTTGGATTTTTAGCATAATTGTCTTTATTAAAATATGATTGTGTAGTAGTTGTTATTGCCACTATTACAAGTATTATTGAAAAAACAATTGCACTTATCTTTATGATATTTTTCTTTTTCATAATATACCACCTTTCCTATTATTCTATATATACTCTTACTGTTCCTATGAATGCTGAATTCATATTTTCATTGTTTGTTTGTTCATAATCTATCCACATACCTATATCTATATCTGTAGTGCTTAATTCATTTAATTTTCCTTCATATAGTAAGTAGGTATTGTTGTTAAATTCATATCCTTCTTTTCCTTTTAAATTATTACTTAAAAGATTATTTTTATTCATTTTGCCATTATTGTAGATACTAAATCTTAAACATTCTTCTGGTAATTTTTTTAAATTATATTTTTCATAGTTACTTGTTTCTTCAAGTACTATGATATAATTTATTTCTTTTTGATTAGTATTATTAAGAATTATCTTTTTTATATCTATTAAATCTTTGATATTAACTTCTTCTTTGTTTTGATATACTATTTCAAATATATAGCCATCATACCTAATATGTTCACTCTTTTCAACTATTATGCTTAAGTCATCTTTTATTACTTCAGCATAATCATTTTCATAATATATTATTTTTATATTATCTTGTTTGGTATCCACTTCTTTTTTTACTTTATATGGTTTATTATCAACAATTAATGTATTATTTTCTTTTATTATGTTTTTTGAATAATATATTTTACCATTTTCTTCTTTTTTCTTTATTGATACTAAACTTAAATTAGTATAGAATTCATCGTTTGTACTTGTCATATCACCATTTCTTACAAGGATGGTTTCATCTTGATATGTTACTTCAGTGCTTCCATCTGATAAGTATAATATATTCATACCTAAAGCATTTTGTTTTATTTCTCCAGTTAAACTTTTTCTTACTGCATTTGAATTTAATACACCTTCTTCATCTACTGCATAATTATTATTAACAGGATATACTCGTAAGTATGTGCCGTCATTATATTTTATTAGAATTGTTTTATCTGAATAAAATATTACTTTACCGTAATTAAATGTTTCTTCATTAATTTTTATAACTACACCTTCATTATTACTATTTTGAACACTATTAGTAAATAGTTTATCGGCATATTCTGGAGTTATTGGTGTTCCATCTAATATTGATTCATCACTTGAAGTAAATTTTACTATTACTCCATTTGATTCATATGTTAAAATTGATGAATCTTTTATATTTTTCATAATAAGTGAAAATGCTATTATAAATACTGATAGTGAAAAAAGAAGAGATATTGTTAGTATTAACTTTCCATTTCTTATTAGAAATAATATAAATGGTGAGCGATATTTTCTTTCTTCTTCTACTGTAACATTTTGTTTATCTATTTCTTTGACATGAAATCTATTGGTTTTTGGCATAACTTATCACCTTCTTACAACGGTAGATTTACTTTTCTTTTTAGTGGCTATTCTCTTACATAATTTTACTATATCATAAGATAATATTGCTAAACATGGTATTAGGACTATTATTATTAATCCTCCTTTTGAAGCTAATAGTGCTTGTACGTAACCTAGTTTTGGTATTTTATAGATTACTTCTCCTATTACATTTTGCTCTTGTGCTAAAACAAAATCTTCAACATTATTATTATCTCCCTTAGTTTGAAATTCACGTTTACCAGTATTTGAATTAGTAAATACTTGTTTTATTCTATGAGTTACTATTATATTTGAAAGTCTTGGATCGGATGATACAAATGTTATAATATCACCTGCTTGTAATTCTTTAGCATCTCTCTTCTTTGTTATTACTACATCATTAGGCATTATTTCTGGTATCATTGAACCTGTTAATACTACATAAGCATTATATTTAGGTGGAGTATTATCTCCTTTAGCTGCACGAATTTTAATGTCTGCAATATAAACTAATAGTGTTAATCCAATTAATAATAACCATATAAAAATAGCATATGATATAACACTGGAAATGAATTTTAATGGTTTTATTTTTTCTTTTACTATTTTAACATTGTAATGTCTTACTCCAAAATAATTTTTATTTTCTACATTGTTATAATCCATACTAACGCTCCCTATTTCTATTCTATAGTAATTATACATTAAAATTTGTAATATTACAATAAAATTTGAATAAAAAATTGACAAAGAAACATTTGTTTGGTAAAATTATATATGTATTTGGGGCTGTCTTTGGTTTCGACGAAAATATTTGGGCTTAATTAGCAAGACGAGTATCTCTTACGTTACAAGAGTGAAATTAAATATAACTGGAAACAGCTATACAAACGCTGTTGCTTATGCCTAACCTATAGGTAGCGACAGGTTCTACTAATTCTTTGTCTGTGAGAATTAGATAGGACTTATAAAGCAGACTATATTATGATTTTTGTTTAGACTTCATAACGAATAAACATAAACTAGTAAGCAATTATGATTGTAAGTTATCTACTTGCTTATGAATTTTAATAACTTACTAATCTTGTAGAAGGTTAAGCTACTGTATTTGCGGACAGGGGTTCGATTCCCCTCAGCTCCACCATTAAGAATGCAAAAGTCTTATAAAATAAGACTTTTTTACTTTGATTTTTCCATTTTTACTTCCAATTTTCCACTCATTTTACTCATTTCGGAGTAATTTTGAAGTGGGTTTTATAATAGTTACTAGTATTATAGTGCTAAATATTTTAATTTAGCATATTTTTTATTATGAGAACAATAATACATGATTTAGAGGATACCTCTTTTTTGAAGTTAAATGATACTGATGTTTTAGTTAGTGATGCTGAAAAAAGCTGTATAGGATGTTTTTCTTGCTGGGTTAGAAAACCACTGGAATGTGTACATAAGGATAATATTACTTATAATGGTAAAAAAATTTTAGAAAGTGATGAACTTATTATTATTAGTAAATTTACTTATGGTACTTATAGTAGTAAAGTTAAAAAGATTATTGAAAGAAGCATATCATTTGTTGAACCTTTCTTTACTATTAGAAATGGTGAGATACATCATAAAGTTAGAATAGATAAAAAAATCAATTTTAAAGTTTATTTTTATGGTGAAAATATTACTGAAGAAGATAAAAAAATTGCCACTAGGTTTGTAGAGGCTAATATGAATAATTTGAATACTAATTATCCAGAAATTTATTTTTATAATGATTATAAGGAGATAAATATATGAAATTATATGTAAATGGTAGTCCAAAATTAGAAAATGGTAATTCTAATTATTTTCTGAATAAAATTAAAGACAAGGAAAAGATTAAATGTGTATATAGGGATAGATTTAGCGATATTTTAAAAGACATTAAAAAGGTGGATACTATTATTTTATGTTTTCCTTTATATGTTGATGGACCTACATGCAAAATAATTGAATTTATGGAATATATTCTAAGTAACAAGATTGATATTAGTAATAAAAAAATTTATACAATTATTAACTGTGGTTTTTGGGAGGCTAAACATAATAGAACTGCTTCATTAATTATAGAAAACTTTGCCAAGAAAAATAAAGCAAAATATATGGGCTCTTTTAATATTGGAGCTGGAGAGATTGTTGGTAAGTGTGAAAAGTTTTGGTTATATAAATTGATTTCTATACCTTTTTTGATTAAAATTAAGAAGTTCAAAGAATGTATAGATAATGGTAATGAAATTATATTAGAGACTACAATTAGACCAATGACTAAGAGACTATATGTTTTTATGGCTAATATTAACTGGAAAAGACAAATGATTAGAAATGGCTGCTATAAGTAAATAGAAAAGAAGAGAAGACTATATTTTTAGGTTTTCTCTTCATTTGTAAATAAACTTTTTATATTTTTTGATGGCATTAAGACATAGACATCTTTGTCTATTTTAACATCATATTCACCACTTAAATCATCAAATGATTCGCCATCTATGCATAGTGGTTTTTTTATTGATGTATTAAATTTGAACTTGAAGTTGTCTGTTTTATAAAAATAAAATCCCGGTATTTTACTGGCATCATATTTAGCAAAGAAATACAATGTCTTTACTACATCTTTTAATTTAGTGATGTTACACATTAAAACTTCAAACTGATTGTCATTTAATTTAATATCTTTATAAAAATTATTAATACCCGCTACTCTATTAGCATTTGTTATAATGGCAAATGAGAATAGTCCACGATATTCTTCACCATTTATCTCATAACTTATATCATATAGTTTTACTTTTCTAAAGAAATCTTTAGCACCCTCTTTTATGTAAGCTAAATGTCCCAGTCTCTTTTTTAATTCTCTTGGAGTTTCATATGGGATATTCATAAACTTACCAAAACCGGCAGTATATACTAATGGTTTGCCATTTATTGTACATACATCTATTCTTTTTATCTCACCATTTAAAGCTAATTTTAAATTGGATACTATGTCTTTACCATATCCCCACATAGCTCCAATATCATTAGTTGTTCCTGATGGAAGATGGCATAGGGTTAGTCTTTTCTTTCTAGCAAAGTTACCAGTCATAACTTCATTGAATGTTCCGTCTCCACCTATTGAAATAAGTAAATCTACATAAGGAATTTTTTTTACTAGCATAGTAGCATGACCTTTCCTTTTTGTTTCCATTATTTCTACTTCATAATTATAATCATTTAATACTTCTTTTAATTTTGGTAATGTTTTTTCTTTATTATATTTTCCTGAATTAGGATTATATATTATTATGCTTTTTTTCAATTTTATCACCTACTTACATTTTATCATATGACATAGAAAAAAGGAATATTATTTTTATTCCTTTAGTTATTTTGATTCTTTAGTTTTAGCTTCTTTCTCTACTTTTTTATTTAAAGAAATATTATAATGCTTTCTAACTAACTCTTCTATTTCGTTTTCAATTTTTGAATTTTCTTTTAGATATATTTTAGCATTTTCTTTTCCTTGACCAATTTTGTCTCCTTTGTAGGCATACCAAGCACCACTTTTTTCAACAATACCAGCATCAGAGGCTAAATCTAATAATTCTCCTTCTTTTGATACACCTTCACCATACATTATATCAACTGTAGCTGTTTTGAATGGTGGAGCTACTTTATTTTTTACTACTTTAATATTAGTTTTATTTCCTACTACATCAGAGCCTACTTTTAATTGTTCTCCTCTTCTTATATCAAGTCTAACTGAAGAATAGTATTTTAATGCTTTACCACCTGGTGTGGTTTCGGGATTACCAAATAGTACTCCTACTTTTTCTCTTAGCTGATTAATAAATATTACAATTGTTTTTGTTTTGTTAATTGAACCGGATAATTTTCTTAATGCTTGGCTCATTAATCTTGCTTGTAATCCAACATGTGAATCACCCATTTCTCCATCTATTTCTGCTTGTGGTACAAGGGCCGCTACTGAGTCTATTACTATTATTGAAACAGCTTCACTCTTTACTAGAGCATCACAAATTTCTAAAGCTTGCTCTCCTGTATCTGGCTGGGATAATAATAATTCATCAGTATTTACTCCTAAATTGTGGGCATATACTGGATCTAGTGAATGCTCAGCATCTATAAATGCTGCTCTTCCTCCTTGCTTTTGTACTTCAGCAATTGCATGTAATGCGAATGTTGTCTTACCTGAAGATTCAGGCCCATATATTTCAATTATTCTTCCCTTAGGATATCCTCCTACTCCTAGGGCTATATCTAAACTTAATGAACCACTAGGACATACTTCTACTTCTTTATGTTCCTGCTCTCCTAGTTTCATAATTGCCCCTTTTCCAAATTGCTTTTCTATGTCTGCTAATACTTGTTCTAATGCAGAATCCTTTTCAACTGTCTTTGCCATAATTCCTCTCTTTCCTACACTTTCCTTAATTACAAAACAATTATATAATATATTTTTTTGGTTGTCAATACATTTTAGTACATTTGTTCGTGTTTTTTGTGTTTTTTTAAAAACAATACCAATTAACATATAAATATCTATTTGTGGCTTATATATAATAGATGCACTGGCATACTATTTTTAGACTTTTAATAAAGACTAAAAATAGCACTGAAAGACCTTAGGCTGGAAGTGAGCAAAAAAATAAATAATACCTAAGTATTATCTATCTTTTAAATATGGTTTAGCCATTATATAATATTTTATTCCTGATATTACAGATAGTATAGCCGCTACTGCTAATAGGAAGTCTGATACCCTAAGTGGTATTAATTCAAATGGTAAATTATAGAATAGTGTTAAAACTATACCTACCATCAATGTTGCTGTCTTTACTTTGGCAATTCCAATAGCCGCTACAGCAGTTCCTTTGTTACCCACTACCATTTTTATAGAATCTACTATGATATCACGCATAACTATTACTACTGCTATTATAGTGGATACCTTACCATTACAAGCAAGAATTATTAATACTGAATTAGTAAGTAATTTGTCACTAATAGCATCTATCATCTTACCAAAGTCAGTTACCATATTATATTTTCTAGCCACATGTCCATCTAAGAAATCAGTAAATGAGGCTATTACAAATAGTACTCCTACTAGTATATATTTTAAGTCTATAACAATATTTCCTTTTAGTATATATGTTGGAAATTCTAAACCAACTTGGTCAAAAGGAAATAGCATTATTGTTATAATTATCAATGACATTATAATTCTACTCATTGTTATTTTATTTGCTTTATTCATTTTATCTCCTTATACTATATGTAATGTTTTTATCACTAAAGTCATTGCCTTTATAGTTACTTACTAAAATGTATCCTACTATAATTAGAACCACTAGGGCTATTAGGCCAATTATTATCTTTGGTACTCCTAGTTTTTTCTTAGAGCTTTTTGTATATGGTGATACTTTTTCATTTGGGACTACTTCATTTTTTTCTTTTTTAGCCTCTTTTATCATATCTACTGGTATCTTTGATGTTTCGTCAAACAAGTATTCATTAAATTCATCTAACATTTTATCACTATCTAAACCCAAATATTTGGCATAGTCTCTAATAAAATACTTTAGGTAGAATATGTCTTTGAAGTCATCTTTTCTTCCTTCTTCAATACTTTCTATTTGTGAAGGTCTTAGTTTTAAGTCCTCTGCTACTTCATCAATAGACAAACCATTTTGTATTCTTTTTTCTTTTAATTTCAGTCCAATGTTTTTCATACTTCTCCTTAATAATAATAAATCTTATAAGCCATGTTCTGTACCTATTGCTAGGCGGTAAATATTTATCTATGACATAATGTCATTCTTCTTTGGATTCTTATTTTCCTCGGAAGATTCCCCTACCATATTTTGGGTTTCTCGCTTGCGGGGTTTACCTCGTTTCATTCTACGAATTTCTTCATAGACTCGTTTCTGTGGCACTTTATATCCATTTTATCATAGTTTCCCTTAGATAAAACGAACGCCGTCAGTTACCTGCCTTAGGTTATTTTTTCCCTAAGCACAAACACTACTATCATCACAGATAGTGCGAGCATGGACTTTCCTCTACATAATTATATGCAGCATTTACCTAGATAAATTATTGTTCTGATTTTCCTAAAATTATCTTCTCTAACTGAGATATTCTTCTTAATAAATCAACATTTGTTATTTCTTTTTCGCCAATTCTAGCAGCTTCAATACTTGATCTTAAATTTCTTGCTTCATTTTTTAGATTTTGGTTTTCAAGAGCTAGAGCTCTTTTTTCTTTTTCTAGGTTTCTTATAATATTATTATATTCATTATAATCTTTAATAATAATATCTAAAAATTTATCTACTTCTTGCGGTCTATATCCTCTGGCATCTATTTTGAATTCCTTCTCTAAAATATCTTGCATAGTTAAAGTAATTCTATCATTCATTTAAACCACCTCTATAATAAAATTATCTCAAAAAAAATATTATTTGTCAATTAAAAAGAAGTTCTTTTTAACTAGTTATAATTCTACCACAAATATGTAATAATGTCAAAAAAATATGGTAGAAAAATTTTACCAATTATTATGTAAAGATAAGTACCATGGTTTATAGGTACTTATCTATTATTTCTAATAATTTATCTTTATTTATTGGTTTTAAGAGATAACCAGCAAAGCCATACTTTAGGTATTCTTCGTTATATTCGTATTCGTTATTTCTAGTTAGTAATATGACTTTGGTATTGAAATCTCTGATATCTTTAAATTTTTTCATAACTGTCTTTCCATCTAGTGGATCCATTACTTCATCTAATAGAATTAAGTCATATTTTTCTTTACTTCTAATTTTATCTAGGGCTTCTTTACCTAAACCTACATAATCTAATTCTATATTGGTATCTTTAAGTAATTTACTTATTATCTTATTAGTAGAAATATTATCATCTACAAGTAGGATTCTTTTTTTATCATAGGTATTTTCATATTTGGTTAGTTTTTCATCATATTGTTCTCCTAGTTTCTGGTCTAGAACTATTTTCATTGTAGTACCTTCATTATAATTACTACTGGCAATTATAGTACCACCCATTAAGGTAATTAATTTTTTAGCAGTATATAAATTATTCTTAATATTACTTCCATCTATTTCTTCCCTATTTTTATAAAAGATGGTATCTAATTTATCAGGAGATATACCAATACCGGAATCCTCTATGGTTATTATTAGTCTTACTATATTATTTTTTATAATGGTACTTACATTTAACTCTACATAACCATTACTTGTATATTTAACACTATTATCTAGAATACTAGTTAGTACATTTTTAAGTCCGAGACTATCACCATATAGATACTCTGGTAAAGTACTATCAATATCACTTCTGAAAGTTAGATTTTTTTCTTTGCATTTATCATTATATAGTGTTACTAATCTTCTTAGTAATAGTTTTATATTATACTTTTCATCATATACTTTGATATTTGCATTATCTATACTAGATACATCTAATATTTCATTAGTCATTGTTGTAAATCTAGCGGTATTTTCTTTGATACCTCTTAGGCATTCACTCATATAGTCTTTGTCTATTTTTTTACTATCTAATTCAAGTATAGCATTATTGGCATCATTATTTATATCTTTAGTAATTGCTCTTATATCGTTAGTCATATTATATAAAAACATTGTTTTATCTTCATTAGCGTTATCGGCAATTTCTTTGGCTTTATGATATTCCTCAATCATTTTTACATCAGGGTTTTCAATGGTAAAGTACATTATGAATGTTATAAAGGAATGAACCGCTGTTGCAAGTAATAAACCAGGATTCATATATTGAATGTATGAGCAAAGACTACCTAGAGTAACAAGAATAATTACTGGTATAAATCTTTTATCTTTCCATTCTTTAGCATTCCAAAGTAAGCAAAATACTCCTATCAAAGAATATACAATAGCGGATATATATACTACATTAACGCTTGGACCATATGTATATGCTATTTTTCCGGAATAGTAGAAATTAATTGGAAGTAATGCAGAAGCAAGAGATAAAGCTATTCCAAAACTTATTAGTAATGTTTTTGTACTACTAGAATAACGTTCTTTGTTTTTCATTTTTAGGGCTACTAGAAAAACATAGGTACAAAGTAAACAATTCCATAATATAATAAATATACAATATATTTTTGCTACTGAATAGCTAATTTTTGGTATTGCTTGATATAATGGGCCAACAATATCCAAAATTATTTCAGTTAAAAGTTCTATAAATGTTACAATAACTAAAATTGAATAAATTTTATTCTCTCTACTTTTAAATACTTTTTTCTTAAAATAAACTAATAACAATAATCCTAGGTAGAAAAGTGCTTCTATTGAAAAGAAAATACCAGTATACATAAGACCAACTCCTTATTTTATCTATAATAAGTATACAAAAGTTTTTACTTTTTTACAATAGAAAAAATGCTACTATTTATGATTTTTTTATACAGAGCGACTAAAGGAGCAAAAATTCAACTAATTTTTTTGTTTCAATCATTTTCTTTATTTCAGATATCATATACGAGGTATCATAAATAAGTCTTTTTGAAGCCTCATATTTTGTGTAAATAGTTATATAGGTTTGGCAAAATAGCGATTCAAAAACTAAATAGTTTTGTATCAATTTTTTTCATTATATGATGCAGTTTTTGGGCCACAACATATGATTATACAATTTAATTTTTATTTTTATCTTTAATCTTATTATAATTACATTCTAAATACGAAAAATATTTAGTATATTCATTTGAATTATAGCTACTATAAAATGAGATTAGTGGCTCTTTAATCCATTTCTTTTTAAATAAAAAATTGATAGTTTTAAGTAAAATTTTTTTATTCAACAAAAAATTGTATTTATGATTTTTATTCATAACATATTTAAAGTAATTGCTATTATAAAAATACAAATTGTCAATATATTCAAAATAGTTTAAAACCAATTTCAAATCAAAGTCAGTAAGTTTTTTAAAATCATTATAATCTATTTCAAATAACTTAACATCATAATTTTTCTTTTCCAATTCTTTTTTTATAAGCAAAGAAATTTCATAGTTAGGATAGTATTTATTGTAAAAGAATCTTAATTCCTTCTTTTTTTTTAATTTTTTTACATTGTGATACTTATATTTTGATATTTCATCAAAGAAAAAATCATTTTTCACGAAATATGAATTTCCTAATTGATTAATGATTTGATTTTTATCAATACTATTTATAATATGATTTCTTTCATTTATAGAAAATTTTGTACTAACTTCAATGCTAAAAATTATACCACTTTTTTCATTTTTAAAATTAGTGTTATTTAACTTTAAAAATGTATTATTATTTATATCAGTTATTCTTTTACTAAAATACATGTTATCCTCTATTATGTTTTCACATAAAATAAATTCCAATTTATCTACAGCTCTATCTCTATAAAATTCATTTGGTAATAATACAATTTTTTTATTTGAAATTTCACTAATATAATATCTTCCACAAGTTTTTTTAGAATGTGGAGAAAATAAGTAAAAAGACAATTTATTTATAAATTTTTTATCTTTTTTCTTAAGAACTATAAAAATTGTAGTATCTGTACTGTTTATTGATAAAACATTTATAAAGAATTCTGGTATCAGTTGTTGCTGTTCTATTATTGCTTTTACATAATCATGAGCAGTCACTCTTGTGCCATCATAATAATAGATATCTTTTCTCAAATTAAATAAATATTTATTATTATATACCTTAAACGATTCACAAGCATTTAAAATATATTTATTTTTTTCTCTATCATATATAAAAAGTGTATCTGCAGTAGAGCTTAAAATAATTTTATTAGAATAATCTAGTTTTTTAAAGAAACTAGCCGAATTAATGTAATCAATACTAAATTTTACCATTTAAATTTTCCTTAAAATAATCAATAAAATCATTTAACACTTTTTTACTAACATCACCTATAGAAATTCTAATTGTATTTTTTTTACTACAAAAGTCGAAATAAGTATCCAAAGCTATATAATCAAAACCAAATGAAGAGGAGTAATAACATAATCCTTTTGAATTAATTGCAATACTTTTAACAATATCTATCAATTCTTGAATATTATTTGTATTAGTAATTAGTGTTAAAAATAAATTATGATTATGCAATGTTAAACATTTATTTTCATTATTTTTTTCATAAAAATATTTATTATTAAATTTTATTCTTCTAATTCTATAATCATTTAGCTTTATAAAGTCAATATTATTTAATAATGGAAATATGCATTTTTCAGAAGCAATTACACCAATATTACCGCCAATATTAATTGTATTATATATAATTTTCTTATAATTATTAAGTTGTGTTTTATTAGTTTTATCAGAAAGAAAGAAAGTTGTAGAACCTAAAAAGGCATATTCTAAACCAAGCATATCTAGTTTCACATGACTTCTAACCGCTATTACAAAATTATTGTTATTTAATAATTTTGTAATAAATTCTTTAAAATCGTATGAATGATAACAAGTTGTATCGATTATTATTATTTTGTTATTTACATTGCTATCAAAATTAAAATTATCACTGATAGTGTCATAGTATATAATTTTCTTACCATGATTCAAATTTAAAGATTTGATTATTTTTTGAGTTTCAAAATATGTATCTTTTTCATAAACGACTTTATAATTACCAATTCTACTTATGGCATATAAAACACAAAAGATACTTGACATACCACAATTAGTAAATATTGTCTTTGAATGAATATCATTTATATTATAAAAATTACTTACATAATCATTATAATTTAATTGTGAATCGAATCTTTGATAATTATAATTAAAAGTATAATTTTCTTTAATAAAAAAGTCATTATTCTTATTAGTTAATGGTAGATCAATTCTATACTTAACCCTAAGTAAAGAATTTATTTCTGCCTTTGAATGAATGCTCATACAAAATAACTTTTCAAAAAAAACTTTTTCTTTTTTATTCATCTATAATCACTTCCGCTTTATTGATACCGTTAAAATCAGTATTAAAAGAATAAGAATATGGTTCTATATTACTGAAATAAATTGTATCATCATACTTAATACTAGTGTTATATGCATGAAAGAACAAATCTTTTTCATAACATGTTGCACCACATATTATGTAATCATTATCGCCATAATTAATATTAATATATTTTGGAATAGACCATTTTGTATGTAGTTCTCTGGAGGCATTAACATAAGCAAATTTAATTTTTCCAATACTATTAATACTTTTAACTTTGCATACTAAAAAGCCACTATCTTTAAACCACATACTGCCAGCCTCAATTAAGATCTTAACTTTTTTTGGTACTACATTTCTTATTTTACTCAAAAATAAATTAAATTCCAAATAACTTAAATTATCATAACTTCCACCGATATCTAGATATTTTGTCTTATTATAATTAAGAGAGGCTATTACTTCAAGCATCTTTTTCTGGATTTTTCTATCTTTATTTAATGAAATATGTATGTGATATATTTCATATGATTTACCATCATAACTCATTCCAAAATGCGATCCTATATTATGAATATATAATCTGATATAACTATTATTTCTTATACTCATTGTAGGATCTGAATAAAAGTTTAAAGTTTTATACTTTCTTATTAGTTTTTCTTCATTTTTATTAGATACATCAAAGTAAAAATTATTAATATAAAATAAATTTAATATTTTATCATTAGGAAATGTTTTTACTGGAAAAGCATATTCTAAATTATCTATTTTTAAATCTTTATAGTATTTAATATTATCTTTAATAGTGGATAAAGAATAATATAGACACAAATCACTTTTAAGAGTACATAGTTTATCAATAATATTATTAGTCTTTTTTAATATAATTAGTCTTGATTTGTTATAAGTTCTCATACCATCTGCTTTAATTATTTTATCTTTCATAGTTTCCCAAATTAGCTCAGAATCATATTTTTTAGTATCATCAAATTCATTTAATTTATTTTCATAGAATATTTGCAGTTTTGAGCCAAATATGTTTGTCATTTTTTGCTTATTATCATATACCTTTGTAAATATAATTTCAAAATTAGTATTATCTATAATGTTTTTCAACTCATCATAATTTGAGTACTTATACCCTAATTTCTGCATAACCTCTATTCCAATTAAATCACACTCTTCAGAATAATCATCAAAAAACTCATCAACAAGTATAAGATAACCATTACATAATATTTTATCTTTAATCTTATTTAATATATTTTCTAACGTATCATTCTTAAGTAACTCTGCCATAGAAAATATCATAAATGCTATATCATATGTAGAATCAACATCATATATATTTTTCTTTTCAAATTGGATATTATAATTATTATTATTTTTTTTTGAAAAATCAATATATTGTGAAACTATATCTATACCATATATATAAGAACTATTGAATTTCTTACTTAATAGTTTAGAAAAATTACCATTTCCTGAACCTATTTCTATAATTTTTTTATTGTCCATATTAATAAAACTAGAAGTATCTTTAATTATTTTTTTTCTTAAATTATTTAATTTATTATAATTATTTGGATCAAAATCTTTCTTCTTCATAATCCTTCCTTGTAATAAAATTTAATGTTTTAATTTTGTTCAATGAATTAATACTTTTTCGTATATTTAATAAGGTCATTATAATATCAATAGACATATAAGCAGAAATTATAGTGTTAGTAGGCCCAAAAGAGGATTTATTAGTATTATTGCATTTAACTTCTTTCTTTATTTTATTTAACTTCTTTAAATATAAACTCATTTTTTTAGAATTTAAAAATGTTGGCCCATATTGACCTGTTAAAATACTCACGCCACCAAAAATACATGGTACTTTGCAAGAAATGCAGGCTTCCAATATGAAAATTCTTATATCAAGAAAAGGTGTATCAGCAGCACATATAACAATATCAATATGCTCTTTTTTTATTATGTTCTCTATTTCATCATAATTTTTTACAAACATATTATATGATTTTACTATAGCCGATGGATTTTTTAATTTAATTTTTTGTTCAACAACATCTACTTTGCTTTTGGAAATATCGCAATCATTATATAAATATTGTCTATTCAAGTTTGTGCTATCAACATTGTCAAAGTCTAAAATAGTAAAATATTTAATACCAACACCAACAAGGTGATTTATTATTTCACATCCAATCCCACCTAACCCAATTATAAATACTCTCTTTTTATTTAGTTCTTCCATATTAATATTTTGATTTGTATAAACCTCTAAATAAGATTTAGTATTTCTATTTGATAATAAATAATTACATTCAATAATTATTTTATCTTTCAATAATTGGCAAAATATTTTTGAATTTTGAGATTGAAATAATTCACTCTTTAATATAGTCATAACTTCTTCTTTTTCGTTTTCTTCAACTATATAATAATAAATATTATTATCTGAAATACATAACAACTTATTGTTCGATTTTAATATTAAAGAATATTTTGAATTTATCTTATATGTCCTCATTTGAAACTCCTATTTATTTTACTTTTTTTGTTTTTTTTTATATTCTTGAATGCCCAAATCATTATAAAACTTGTCTATAGCATCATTTGAATTTTTTGCTTTACCAACTACAGAAGAAATTTTTTCTTCTCTGTAATCATAATAGTCATCACTACTCCAACCATTTTTTACAAATATTTCCCATATTGATGCCCTAACAGATTCTATTCTTCTCAAAAAGTTACCCTGAATGCTATTTGTATTTAATAATTGTTGAACTGAGCTTATATTATTAATTTTAATATAATCATATATCGCACGCATAGCACAGCCATTGCACATATATAAATTTATCAAAAAGTGTAATGCTTGTGCATACTCGCCAGAATATACATAATCGTATTCAGTAACACATGAATTATATACACTTTTCATTTCTTTTAATATTTCACAAACAAAATTATTTAGTCTATTGACATCAAAAGAATAGCATATATTAAGAGCCTCCTTACACTTTTCTTCATATTTAGGAAACTTTTTATACCTTTTGAACTCTGTATACCATAAAAATTTTTGATCTTTTAAAATAACAGGGCATCTTTTATATTTTTTTCTTATAAAAATTTCTATTTTATTTATTTCATCTTGTTCCAAATCATCATCTATATGTATGCCAAATTCATCATCGACTGATTCTACTAGAATTAAATTTTCATCTATTCTTTCTTCAATAATATCGTTAAAATTATATAATTCCAACAAGTTAATTTCCTTTCCAGCCCCAAAAGAAATTTTATTACCATTATATGTTATACTTTTATTGTTAGTATCAATAGTTGCAATTTTTCCATCCTTAAAAATACTAAATGCACTTTTATATCCTGTAATGCATGGAATGGCAAATTCTCTAGCTATTATTGCAGCATGAGATAATACACTCCCTTCTGTCGTTATAATTCCCGATGCCTTTTTCATTGCTGGTACATAATTAGTATCTGTTGTTTTAGCGAGTAATATGGCACCAGTAGGAAAATCTTTGATTTTTTGTTCAATTATCTCATCATCATCAATATCTTCATCTATAGTATAAATAATACCACTACAATATCCTGGGGATGCAATTGCCCCTGTTGATAATTTTTCTCTTATAATGATTTTTCTTGTTATTGGTCTTGCTTGAACAAAATATGCTTCACCACTTTCGTTGATACACCATTCCATATCTAATTCCTCTGGTGTTTTTGATTTGATTTTTTTTAAGTCATTTATTAAGTTTGCAAATAACAACCTATCTTTTTCTTCTTCACACCTATAAGAATAGTCTTCTTGTGAAACGACTACATATTTAGCTGTTTTTTTTCCACTTACCAATGTTTCTCCTAAACCTTCAACATATTCAATATAAAAAGAATCGCTACCATCTAAATCTATAGCATCTGTAAAACAAACTCCAGCAACCTTAGGTTGAATCATTTCTTGTAGAACTATATTCATTTTACTTTTTTCATTATCATATGAATCAACTCGTATAGAATCCAAACTATTGTTTACCTTTTTTATAGCCTCTATAATTTTTTCAATGTTATTTTGAACATTTAGAATACTTTCATACATACCTGCAAAAGATTTAACATTACCATCCTCATTTGAAGCAGATGATCTAATTGCAAACATAGTATTTTTATTAAATTTACTTAACACTTCATTTAATTTTTCTATAGATTTTTTATCACCGTCAATAACCTTATTAATAAACTCTTGATTAATTGCATATGCTTGCGGAACCTTTACATTTAACCTATTTAATTTATTTAACCCATAGGCTTTTCCACCAAAACTCAAATCGGTTATATCAATTATATTTTTAATCATTTTTGCCTCCTGTAAAATATAAAAAGTAAAAGCTTTTGTGCTTTTACGATCTTTGTGACATAGACATTTTTGCTAACTCAGCATCTATATCATCGACTCTGTTTAATCTAAATATTTTTTTCAATATTTTTGTCATAATCACACCTCCGGCATTATTATCTCATTAATTATTCTTTTTGTAAAGATTTTTATTTCATTTTTGTTCTGCTTTTATTTGTACTTTGCTATTCACATTAATTTCTTTTATTAAAATTCATAAAACAAATTACTTGTATTTATTCTAAATCAATTTAAAAACTATTTAATTTTCTCTTCTTGGTTTTATGTTCAGCTTCTTCTTTAGCCATTTCTTCAAGTAAAACATAGTTTACTTTGTCAGCTTTAGTTAGTGGTAATTTATCTAAAAATTCTATACTTTCTGGAACTTCAAATGGTTTTAATTGAATAGTCTCTCCTGTTACACTATTATATATTGGTTTATAGCATTCATTCATAATATAATCACTTATCTCTTTAGTAGGCATTATACCATCTTTTAGTACTATATACACTTTATTTGTAAATAGTAAATCTTTGTCAGGTTTTGGTACAACACAGCAAGCTTCTACTACATCAATTAATGATATAACATTTTGAATATGTCCTAAGTATACTTTATTTAAATCAGATCTTATGTAATATCTAGAACTTCTTCCTGTTAATGTAAAATATCCATTTTCATCTAAAATACCAATATTACCTGTTTTATAGTATTCTCTACCTTTATATTTGAACCTTGTTTCTTTCGTTTTTTCTTCATCATTATAGTAGCATTTAAATACATGTTTACCAGATTGACATAACATTCCTTCTTTTCCATAATCTAATTCTTCCATCGTATTAGGATCCACTATAATTGATTTTGGACCTACAAGTACTCTACCAACTGTCTCTGGTCTAATTTTTAAGCCAACCGCATTGGTATTCGCACCACAAGTTTCGGCATTTCCCGAACCATTACATATTGTAGTATTAGCGTTGTGCTTTTTAAAGAATTCTACTCCTTCAGCATTTTGTGATGGAGTTAAAAAGTCGCCACCTGATATGAAAGTATGAACTGATGATAAATCATCATTCTCTTTAACATTTCTTTTAATAAGTTCAAGAAGTGCTGGACTACCAAAAATATAATTTGGATTTTTTGATAAATAATATCTAATATTATCTTTAGTTAAGCTTGGAGCAAGTATTCCTGTTCTACCACATAATAGGCTCATTACTGTAGATGTATCTAGACCGTAAGGATAAGAAAATGGTACACATACTAAGCATTTTTCTCCTGGTATAATTTTTATTCTTCCAGTATTCTTCATATAGATTCCTGAAGCTAGAATGTTTTCATTTGTTAAAACAACACTTTTGGGATTGCCAGTTGAACCACTGGTAAATAGTATTTGAGCATCATTTTTACCACTATAAAGTGTATAAATAGGTTTTTTATAATAACTTGATATTTTACCTATATCACTAAATGTTAAAAAATTATTATATCCATTAGCATTAGTAATTATATTTCTGTAATTCTTGGTATTTATTTCATCATGTTTTAATGTAAGAATATTTTTTACTCTACTACCGGCAGTAATCTTCCTATTATATTCTTCATCTTTATCGTAGTTTATAAATAGTGTTGATTCAAACTCATTTAAATATCCTAATATTTCTTCAATTGATGACATTGAATTAATAAATGTAGTTATGGCTCCTATTCGATTGGCTGCAAGAAATGTTATTACCCCTTGATAGTAATTAGGCATTGATACAGATATTATATCTCCTTTTTTTATTCCAAGTTCTTTTAAGGTTTTGGACATAGTTATTGAGTCATTTATCATCTCATCATAGCTTACCGTTAAATCTAAACAATCAATTGCTTCGACATTTCTATAAAATCTACTAAGTAAACTAATGGCATTATAGATACTTAGATTTGGTATAATAGGATGTCTTTCTGAAAAACTATAACTATTATTTATTGGCTCACTTCCTATTTTTTCTTTCATATAATCACGCTTCCTTTTTTCACGGCAATATTATATAATAAATTTATTAAAATGTAAAGAAAAAGACAATTTCAATTGTCTTTAAATGATTTTATTTAATTCGTTTATTCTAATAACCTCTTGCAATCTTAACATCTTTCTTATTATTTTCATAAATATTGTTAGTTATAAACCGTGTTAAATTATCTAGTAATGCTAGGTTTCCTCTAGCAGTAGATAAGGCTTCGCTTGGTATTTTTGATACATCAGATTTATCAAGAAGTTTTTTCATTATGCTTTTTTCTTCATAGTTTAAATTAATTATACTATATAGTGCATTTTTATATGAATCTGGTAAATCTTTAGTTAGTGCATCTATTATTTTTGTTGGTAATGAAACAAGTCCAAGGTAACTTCTTGAATTATTATCATTAGTAAATCCTGATAAATCACTATTTATAACAAATAACTTTATGGCATACTCAGCCTGATTGATATTTGGATATTTTTCTTTAGTAGCAATTACTGCATCAATCAAAGCATTATAACTCATTTCAGTAAGCAAAGCATCTAACTTTTCAGGAGTGAATGATGACATTACTTGTCTAATGTTATCTCTTCTGGTGAAATGTTCTAATCTTCCATCAGAAATATACTGAATCATAATGCTATGAATATCAGATGTACTATAATACTTTGATAAACCACTTAAAACATATTTGATTTTATCCTTATCATCCTTCTTAATAGTACTAGTACTACTTACATTCTTACCTTTTTCTTCTTCAAAGATTTCTTCTAAGGTAATTGTACCATCTAGATTCTTTGAAATAATATCAAAGATCATTAAAATATCTTTATACTTTCGTTCTGTATCTATTTGATATAATTGCATAGCTTCTTTTTTATATGGACCTTTTAATTTTTTAATAGTATCATTAACATATTTATATAGTCCATCAATATTTGCACTATCCATCTTATTTCTAAATCTACAATCTCTTAGGTAATTGGTAATCATATTACAAACAGTACCATTATATGATAAACTACCATCCCTAGTTATACTTGCCTTACCACTAGAAAATACAAATGGGTTGGGTTTAATACTACTTTTATAGCCGAGACCATTTACAAAATCTATTACTTTTTTTGCTTCTTCACCATTTGCTACTCTGACTACTAAAACATCATTGCGCATATTTTTGGCTACTTTAGTTTGTGTAAGAACATTTTCTTTTTGAATATATTCAATTACTTTTCTTGTAACATCATATAAGTTTTCAGCATCTACTGAAATATATAATTTTATTGCATCATATAACTTATTGTAATAATCAGCATCACCAAAGTTTTTTCTATTTTCATAGAACCAGAAATAACCACCAGAACTAAATTTAGAACCAAATTTTTTGGCTAAACTCTGCTGAACATTGAGTAGTAAGCCATTATTACCTATTCTCTTTCTTATACCATTTTCTTCATAAAAGTGAGACAGTTCATTATAAATGGTGTCTTCAGTTATTTCTAAACTAGGATAAGCTAGATAAATATCTCTAATGTAATTAAGAAATAATTCCTGCTCACTTCTCTTGTTCATTATTAGTTTCCTCTTTTACTTCCTTTATGGTTTTAGTAAGATCTATTGTATCATCTAGATATATTTTTATATTGTTGTCTTCAATTTCTTCTTTAGGTAATTTTAGTGCTATTTTGATTTTTTCACCATTTATTTCTATTTCTTTTTCCTTCATATATTACTCCTCGCTTATCTTTTTGTAATAGTTATATCTATCTATAGCCCACTGTTTTTGTTCCTCTAATAATAGTCTAGCACGTTCTTTATCTTTTCTTACTAGACTAGCAAATCTATTTTCAGTCATTAAATAATCTTCATACTTATCAAATTCTGGTTCTTTAGAATCTAGGCTAAATTTCTTTGTATCTGGATTATATCTAAATGTTAAGAAGTATCCACATTTAGTGGCAAGATAACCATTTGACTGTGAATGCTGCATGCCTGTCTTAATGCCATGCTCAATACATGGGGAGTATGCTATTATTAATGATGGTCCATTATGAAGACTTGCTTCTTTGATAGCTTTTAGATACTGCTCTTTGTTATATCCTATATTTACTGAGGCTACATACACATGTGGATAGCACATTGCTATTCTAGCTAAGTCTTTCTTATAATTATCTTTACCATTTGAGGTAAATGATGCTACTGATCCGATATTTGATGATTTCGATGATTGCCCTCCAGTATTTGAATATACTTCGGTATCAAGTACTAGAATATTTATATTGTCTTTCTTTGATAATACATGATCTAGACCACCATAACCAATATCATAGGCAAAGCCATCTCCTCCTAGAACCCATAACTGTTTAGGTAAAATATAATCTTTCATATCATTTAAATATGGATGTTTTTTATAATCAATGTTTTCTTTTACTTCTTTACAGATATCATAATTATCCATATTTTCTATCCATTTCTTGAATAGTTTATTTCTTGGATATTCTTTCATATATTTTTTGATTTTGTCTCTTTTTATATTTATACCCTGAAGAATACCATAACCATATTCAGTATTATCTTCAAATAGTGAACTGGCCCAAGGTATACTATATGGCATACTTGGAACTGATCCCGAATATATTGATGAACAACCTGTAGCATTGGCTATCATTAGATTATCATTAAATACTCTAGTTAAATTTGTTATATATGGTGTTTCACCGCAGCCTGCACAAGCACCAGAATATTCAAATTTTGGCTCTTTGAAACTTACATTCTTTACTGTTAATAAATTACTTTGATATTTATCATTAACATTGTTTTTAAGTAAGTATTCAAAATTATTTTCTTTATCTTTATTTGGTACCATTTCTAAGGCTTTTTTACCTAGTTTTCCCGGGCAAGCTAAAGTACATACACCACAGCCTGTACACTCTTCATAATTTATTCCAATAGTAAATTCTTTATCTTTTGGTAATAGTGATGGAATGCTTTCTACTTTACTATCTTTTTTATCTAGAAGGAATGGTCTTATTACACCATGTGGGCAAGAAAAAGCACACTGATTACATTCTATGCAATTTTCACTTATCCAACAAGGAACTTCTTCGGCAATGTTTCTTTTTTCTTCTTTAGTAGTGGTTCCTTCAAAGATTCCTTCTTTATTTTTTATAAAACTACTTACTGGTAATGTATCTCCTTTAAGTAAATTTATACTTTCATTAAAGGTTAATTTTTGATTATCTTTGTATTCTAAATCTTTCCATTCTTCTGGTACTTCAAAAGTGGTTAGATATTCTAGAGAATTATCTATTACTTTATTATTAATTTCTACGATTTTATCTCCTTTTGAGGCAAATCTTAGTTTATTATTTTCTTTTAGTATTTTTATTACTTTATTTATATCATAAATATTCATTATTTTAAATATACATACTTCCATACAAGTATTTATTTTGTTCTTTAAACCTAGAGAATTGGCTATTTTATAAGCATCTATTATGTATACTTTGATATTTTTATCTTTTAATAGTCTCTTTACTTTGTTTGGTAATGTTTTTGTAAAGTCTTCTTTACTTAGACTAGTATTTAATAGTAGTATTCCATTTTGTTTTAGGTTATCTATGATATCATATTTATAAATATATGTATCTTTTGATACTACAATGAAATCTGGATTATCGATGTAATAGGTACTTTTTATTGGACTTTCAGAAATACGAAGATGACTACGTGTTACTCCTCCGGATTTTTTGGAATCATATTGAAAATATCCTTGAACATATTTTGGAGTGGCATCTCCGATTACTTTTAGAATATCTTTTGATGTTCCAACCATTCCATCTGAACCATAGCCATATATTAGCATTTGGTAATTATGGTTATCTAATTTAAAATTATTATCTATATCAAGACTCAAATTAGTTACATCGTCATTTATACCAATAGTGAAATTATTCTTCATATTTTTATTTAGGTTATCATAAACTGCTTTTATCATACTTGGAGTTGTATTTTTAGAGGACAATCCATATCTTCCTCCAATTACTTTGATATTAGTATCTTTTAAGGCATTAACAACATCTAGATATAGAGGTTCACCTGAAGAGCCTGGCTCTTTAGTACGATCTAGTACTGCGACTTTTTCTACTGTACTTGGTAATACTTCAAGTAAATGTTTAATACTGAATGGTCTATATAAGTGAACTTTTATTAAACCAACATTATAGCCATTATCATTTAGTTTATCTATAGTTTCTTCAATACATTCGCATACTGAGCCCATAGCCACAATTACTTCTTTAGCAGTACTACTACCATAGTAATTAAATGGTTTGTAGTCTTTCTTTACTATTTTACCTACTTTTTTCATGTAATCTATAGTAATATCTACAGCGTCTTCATAATATTTATTTCTTACTTCGGTATTTTGGAAGTAAATATCGTCATTTTCTGCTGTTCCTCTTTCATTTGGATTTTCATTATTTAGAGCTCTCTCTCTAAAATTTCTTAAAGCTTTTTTATCTATAAGTGGCTCTAAACGTGATAAATCTACTTCTTTTACTTTATCTATTTCATGACTAGTTCTGAAGCCATCAAAGAAATTAACGAAAGGTAATGATGCTTTGATACTTGATAAATGTGCTATCATAGCCATATGATAGGCTTCTTCTACTGACGATGATGATAACATACATACACCGGTACTTCTTACGCTATAAATATCTTGATGATCTCCAAAAATACTTAAGGAATGTGTAGATAAACTACGTGCAGCTACATGGATTACTCCTGGTAACATTTCTCCTGATAACTTGTATAATGTAGGTATCATTAATAATAGACCTTGACTTGCTGTAAAGGTACTTGCTAAAATACCACTTTGCAAAGCACCATGAACTGTAGCTACTGCTCCAGCTTCAGACTGCATTTCTACTACTTTTACTCTATTTCCAAAAAAGTTTATTTCTCCATTACTACTTAATACATCTATTTTTTCGGCCATTGGTGAAGCTGGAGTTATTGGATATATTCCTGCTAATTCAATAAACTTATAGGCTACTCTAGCTACGGCTTCATTGGCATCTAATACTTTATATTTAGTCATATATATCACTCTTTTCTTATTATAACTATACGATATAATTTTATCATAAATGTATTAAAATAACAACTGAATATGTATAAGAAAAAAATTTTATTGCTTTTTTATTAAAATTATCATATAATGTATATGGAAAGAGAAATTAGTCATAATAAAAATGGCTAACACCTATTTGCTAAAGGTGTTCTCTTCAAACTGTTGTTATCGGAGCTACCCCCTGAGGTGCCCCGATTTTTTATCTATTTTCTATGGCTACCTAGCACTATTAATGCTATGGTAACAAGAATAGTTAAAGCATACGCTATAACTAATTCCATCTACTAATAACCTCCTCCCCCTAAGGTTAAGAAATTACTTTCTATCATAAAATCACCTCTCCTTCCAAAGTAAAAACCTTAGAAAAAGAAGAGAACACCATAAGTATTAACCACGCCAACATTATATACTAGTTTAAATACTATAGTCAAGCAAAATATGACTATTTTTTTAATATCTTTGTAAAGTCTTTATTTATATGTATTTATAAGATTTTTATATATTAAATATATGTACTAAATTACAATCAAGTATATAATACTTGCTTATATATAATAGGCATACTGATGCATTATTCTTAGACTAGGATTAGGCTAAGAATAACACTAAAAGACCTTGGCTTTTAGTGAAAGGAATAGAAAAAATTCTATTATTATTAGTAATAGAACTTTAGCTTTATTTACATGTTAATCCACGGTCTGTATATGTTTTCTTTAGAGTATTAAAATCTCTATTTATACCAAAATTGGTTATATCAGTATCTGTTAGTTTTGTTAAATCGTAGGTGTATGTTACTGTATAATCATTATCGTTATCATTATCTATTTTAGCAGTAAACCCTTCTGTGTTGGTATAACTTCCAAATCTAGTATTATGTCTAGTTTTTATACCTGAAATATCTAAAATTGTATCGGTTACTCCGGTTACTACATCATCTAATGCTTCTCCTACTACACCATCTACGATACCATTACTATCAGGATCTTTATCACTCGTTGTACCGTCTGTACCTGTTCCTACTCCATCAGTATGATTGTCTTTATAATCATAAGTTGCTGTTAGTTTTTTTACATCATTACCATCATAGTCTATCATATATTTTGTCTTTGATGTGATATTACCTGATTTTGTTTCACTAGTACAAGTTAGTGTTTTGGTATTGGCTGTACATCCTGAAAGAACTGCAATTACGGCAATTATTAGTAGTACTTTCTTCATATTTATTACTCCTTTCCAGTATTAGTATTGACAATTGTTAGTAATATAGTATTGGTATTTTTTGGTAATTTTAAAAGGTAGTTATTGCTAACTACCTTTGGTATTATTTTAATAATCACAGTTTCCTGGGGTTCTAGGATACGGTATTACATCCCTTATGTTATCTACTCCTGTTAGATAGATAAGTAGTCTTTCAAAGCCCATGCCGAATCCTGCGTGAGTACATCCACCAAATCTTCGAAGATTTAGATACCACTGCATTGATTCTTCTTCCATTCCTAGTTCATTCATTCTATTTAATAATTTATCATAGTCTTCTTCTCTTTGACTACCACCCATTAGTTCTCCTGCTCCTGGAACTTCTAGGTCTACTGCAGCTACTGTTTTACCATCTGGGTTTTGTTTCATATAGAAGGCTTTGATATCTTTTGGCCAATTTTTTATGAATACTGGTCCACCAAAGTATTCTGTTATGTATTTTTCGTGTTCTCTAGCAATATCTTCACCATATTCTGGTTCAAATTCCCATTTTACTTTGGCTTCTTTTAGTATTCTTATTACTTCTTCGTGATCTACTCTAGTGAAGTGGCTATTTATTAGTTTGTTTAATTTTTCTAATAGGCCTTTTTCGACGAATTTATCAAAAAATTCCATCTCGTTTGGACAATTATCTAGGACATATTTTACTATGTACTTTAGCATATCTTCCATGATGTCCATATCGCCTTCAAGGTCACAAAAGGCTATTTCTGGTTCTATCATCCAAAATTCTGAAGCATGGGTTTTGGTGTTAGAGTTTTCCGCTCTAAAGGTTGGTCCAAATGTATAGGTCTTTTTGTAAGACATAGCAAATGTTTCAGCCTCTAGTTGTCCTGATACGGTAAGAGCAGACATTTTTCCAAAAAAATCTTTTGAATAGTCTACTTTTCCTGTTTCTGCTACTTTGTTTAAATCTAGTGTTGTTACTTGGAACATTTGGCCTGCTCCTTCACAGTCTGATGCTGTTATTAATGGAGCATGGAAATAAACATAATTATGTTCTTGGAAATATTTATGAATAGCATAGGCTGCTACACTTCTTACTCTAAATACAGCATTAAATAGGTTTGTTCTTGGTCTTAAATAAGCTATTTCTCTTAAAAACTCTCTTGTTGGTCTACCTTTGGCTTGAAGTGGGTAATCATCTGGGCAGTCACCTTCAAGAACAAATGAGGTCATTGTTAATTCGAATGGTTGACCTTCTTTTGGTGATTTTATTAATTTACCTGTTACGGTAATGGCACTACCTAACTTTAATTTTGTTACTTCTTCAAAATCTTTTAGGTTATCATCATAGACTACTTGTAATCCTTTGAAGTAAGTTCCATCGGATAAGTCTATGAATCCAAAATGAGCCTGCTTTCTATGATTTTTAATCCAACCACTTACAGTAATTTCTTGGTCTATATAATCTTTTAAATATAATTCTTTAATGTCTAACATAATAATTCCTTCTTTCTACTTTGTACTTCCTGTTAGTAATCTTTTATTTATGATACTAGCAGATCTATTAACATCTTTTAATAACTTGTTATATAGATTAGGGTAATGTCTTAATGCCAGAATAAACTGAACATCTTCGTAGGAGATAGCCCCTATGTATGTTTTATTTTCTTCATTCATAACGGGTACTTCTCTACCTAATAGATAATCTGCAGTTGTTTCTAATACTTCAGATATTTTTACTAAATTGTCTAAAGTTGGAAGTCTTGTTCCATTTTCATAACCACAAATTGATACTTTGGTAACTCCTATTGCTGTTCCTAATTCCTGCTGGGAAAAACCTCTTTTCATTCTTAACTCTTTTAATCTTTTTCCTATCATTGTATTTATTACCTTTCTTTATTAGTTATCTCCTTGTTAATATTATTTTATAACAAAATAGGTAAAAAGTACATATTTATTTACTAAATTTTACTAAAATATATAGGTTTTATGGGAATTTACTTGTTTATTTTAATTATTATTTTCTATATTTTTACTTTTATTATTATTTTTTAAATAAATTTAGAGAAAGTAGATTACTCTTCTACTTTCTCTTCTTGATCTTCAGATAATTCTTCGACTGATGATTCGCTTTTTCTACGTTGGGGGTTGGATGTTAGAAATGTGACTTTTTCAGCAATTATCTCTGTTTTTTTTCTTTTAGTTCCTTCGGGTGTTTCTACTACTCTTGTCTGAAGACGTCCTTTGATACCAATCATATCACCAGTTTCACAATATTCACTAGTTGATTCTGCTACTGCAGACCATAGAGTGCAATCTAAGAAATCTGTATCGTATTCACCATTAGAATTTTTATAGTTTCTTGGGACCGCTAGTGTTAGAGTGGCCATCTTTTTACCATTTTCTGTAATTCTTGTTTCGGGTGTTCTTGCTATTCTACCTACTAGAACTATTTGATTAACCATAGTATTCCTCCTTTCCAGAGTGAATATAACATACTGTGTTTTTGATTGCAAATTGGTAAAAATGGTTTTTGGGGGTTAAAAAAGTTAAAAAAAAGAACCTTTAGATTTCTAAAAGTTCTTGTTTTATTTTTTTGATGCCCTCAAAAGAGGTTTTCGGGTAAATTTGCTACTTTACACAAATTTGACACTTTTTATAGTCCTAATTCTTTGATTATGGCATCTGATATGGCATTTGCTAGTTTATCTTGGCTTTTTATTAGGATATCTAGATCACTTTGATTTGATAGATAACCTAATTCTAGTAGATATGATTCATTGGCTATGTTGTTTTTGTAGTATGGATTTACTCCTACTTTATCAGGATTACTATCATCAACATAGGCTCCAGTTAAGTAACCTCCAGTTTCTCTTATCATATATAGATAGTTAGATTTTTCGGTTACATTATATGGCTTGTATCCTTTTTCATCATAGCCTTCAAGCGATGATTCTATTTCTTTAGCAGTAAAGTTATGAGTATAGATACCATTAAATTCTTTATATAATTTATTACTTGAATATCCTAAGTCAGTATAAGAAGTAATATTATCTGCGAATGATTTGGCTAAGTCATAGTTTATCCCTTTGGCAGTATATATTTCTATTCCCCTTACTTTCGATGATGTACTCCTATTGATATGGATGGAGAATGTGTATTTTGATTTTACTTCATTTGGTATTACTGCTCTTCCATGCTTATTGTATTCATCCATTACTTCATTTTTAGTTAAATCGCCTTCATCATGAGTTAATTTTACTTTGATGTTTTTCTTTTCTAGATTTTCTTTTATTTTTTTACTGATATCCATAGTGAAGTCTGTTTCTTTATAATCACCTGAAGCACCGCCTCCATCCATTCCTCCATGACCTGGATCAATGGTTATATCATATATATCTTTATCTTTGCTTTCTATTATATTAAACATCATTGTTTTATAGTCATTATTTGAATTTATTAATATCTTGTTATTATATTTTGATAATGTATAATAAGTACTTTCTTTGTATTCGGTTTTGTTATCTAGAACATAGTATTTTACTATGGGTTCTTCTTTATTTTCTTCGTTTTTATATGTTAGTTTTAAGAATAAATAATAGGTATCTCTTGGTATGTCATCTAGGTATAATCCTTCATTTATTTCTTCACTAGTATAGAAATTTATTTTATTATCTTCACTATCTACTTCTATGTCAAAGTCTTTATCTTCTCCATTATATAGAGTTAGTTTTATATCTTCATAACTTTTATCTGATAATTCTAGAGTGCCTTTGATATTGAAGTGATTTCCATACATGTAATACTCTTCTACTGATACTTTTTCTGGTTCGGGGGTTATTTTGGGAACTTTGTTTATGTAATTGACATAGATAAAGTAACCTAAAAAACCTAATACTATTAATACTCCTATTGTTATTATTATTTTTTTCATTTTTTAATCTCCTATATTTAATTTTAATAATCTATTTAGTTCAACAGCATATTCCATTGGTAGTTCTTCTCTAAAAGCTCCGATGAAGCCCATTATTATTAATTCTTTGGCTTTTTCACTATCTATGCCTTTACTCATCAGATAGAATAGTTTATCTTCAGATATTTTGGATACTGTGGCTTCGTGTTCCATAAATGATGAATTGTTATTTACTATGTTGGTTGGGATGGTATCACTCTTGGATATTTCATCTAGTATTAGGGTATCACATTTTACTGAGGCTTTGGAATTTATTGCATTCTTTGATATTTTTACTGTACCACGATAAACTGCTAGTCCACCACCTGAGGCTATTGATTTGGATACAATATTACTTTTGGTATTCTTGCCTAGATGAATCATTTTGGCACCACTATCTTGAATTTGTCCTTTTCCTGCAGCTGCTACTGTAATACAACTTCCTCTTGAATAATCACCTTTTAAAATACAACATGGATATTTCATATTGGTTTTTGATCCGATGTTTCCATCTATCCATTCCATTAAACCATTTTCTTCAACTATTGCTCTTTTGGTAACTAAGTTATAGACATCACTGGACCAATTTTGAATGGTAGTATAACGACATTTGGAATTCTTACCAACAAATATTTCTACTACAGCAGCATGAAGGGAGTCTTCAGTGTATGTTGGAGCAGTACATCCTTCTATATAGTGTAATTCACTATCATCGTCTACAATTATTAGTGTTCTTTCAAACTGACCCATGTTTTTACTATTTATTCTAAAGTAACTTTGGAGTGGTCTATCTAAGTGAGTATGTGGTGGTATATAGATAAATGTTCCTCCTGACCATACAGCACCATTTAAGGCAGTGAACTTATTTTCATTATATTTAACTAATGTATTAAAATATTTTTTAAAGATATCAGGATGTTCTCTTAGAGCGGTGTCTGTATCACAGAAGATAACATTTTTCTTTTTTAATTCTTCATTCATATTGTGATATATTACTTCACTATCATACTGTGCTCCTACTCCATCTAGATATTTCTTTTCAGCGGATATTACTCCTAAATCATCAAAGAGATTTCTTACCTCACATGATATATTATTCCAATTATCAGTTAGATTATCCTCTCTTTGTTTATAATAATTTATACTATCATAATCTATATCTAGTTTTGGTCCAAAATTCGGATTACTACTTTTATTAAAAGCATCTAGGGCTGTTAATCTAAAATCTAACATCCAGGAGGGTTCTTTTTTTATCTCAGATATTTGTTTTACTACTTCTTTTGTTAACTTCATTTTTTCACCTTGTTTCTACCATTATTATAAATGAAAATATCTTTTATGTAAAGAAAAAAACGGCCTATTTACATGGATAGACAGTTTTTTTACTTTCACTCAACTATATTTGATTTTGCTTCAAAACCATTTAAATAATAATTTGGTATTTTTCCTTGTACTACTTTCATTCCAATGGGAATACTGGCACTTATATTTAAATCTTCAGTGGATATTGGTAAGATTACTCTAGTGGTTACTGATATATTTACTAATACTTTTAATAAGGCATTATTTATACCATATTCTACTACTTCGGTACTGAAGTTTGTTGATACATCTCCTATTAGGGATATTTTTACTGGTATTTTAGGGCCTATATTTGATAATAGACTAGAACCTGTTGTTAGTCCAAAGGGTATTTCACATATTATCTTTTTTGATAGTAATTCCATGTTATAGTTACTTAGACTATTTTCTGGTAATTCTAACATATCTATTTTACCTTCTTCGACTGCACGAAGATTTAGTTCTACAAGACTTGTCATTGTGCTTAATGCTTTGGATGTTTTTTTGGTATCAAAATCTATTAGAATTATTTCTCCATCTTTATTGTATGTTATTTTGAATAATTCTTCAACATCTATATCATATAACTGTTTTGTTATAGCTTTATTTATAATTAGTACTGTTAATTTTTTTGTTTCGGATTCAGCATATGATTTTAATATGGGATATGCTTTATTTGAGTAATAATTTATAAATATAAGTGATAATATTATAACAGATGTTAATATTAATAAAATTAATAATAATATATTATGTTTTTTATTTTTTCTTTTTAGTATCATTCTCATACTAAAATATATGATATTTAAATTATTTTAAAGCATTTAATCCACCTTTTATTGATTTTGTATTATAACCAAATTCATTTAATCTTTTACTTATTTCGAGACTTTGTTTTCCTTCTTCACAATAAAGATAGTATGTATTATTTTTATTTAAATAATGTGAATAATTATTTAATAGATTATAGTATGGTATGTTTATTGAATTTTTTATATGTGAGATATTGTATGAATAGTTATCTCTAATATCAATTATAATTGGGTTAGAAATTTTTTTTAATTCATTTAATGATATTGTATTCATAACTTACACCTCACTATAATATATTAAATTATTATAATATTGGAAAGTTAATAAACACAATATTTTTTATTTTATTTTCACTTCAGATCTATGGTTCTGAAGTGTTTGTTTAAGCCTTAGATTTAAGTCTTAAACAAAGGGCTATTATATATAAGCAAAATATATATATTTAGATTATAATGGTATTTATATATTAAAAACCTTTAATAATGAAATTAAAGGTTTTATATTAGTCATCACTGAAGAAATCATCAAAGAAATCATCATCATTTGTATTATCTGTATACATATTTTGTAATTTATCTTCATTAGTATTATTTTCTTTAGGTGCTGGTATACTTTGATTACTTTGAGTTAAATCATTAAATGATACATTCTCTTTTTCAGTAGACTGAGTAACTGGTTCTGAAACTACATCTACTGGTTTTTGAACTTGTTCTGGTTCTTTTGTTTGTTCTTCTTCTTTTTCTATTTCTGCTATTTTAGCATCAATCTTCTTAACTAAGTCATCTATATTAAAACTATCTTCTTCAGGTTCACTTTGTCCTTGATTACCTAAGAAGGCAGGCATACCTCCACTAAATGGATTAGATGATGAGGCCACAAATGGATTGGAACTACCGAATGGACTACCACCCATAAATGGATTTGAAGAACTAATAAATGGATTCGACATGTTTGGACTAAACTCTCCCATTGAAGCCATTTTTTCTTGTTTTTTGGCTTTAACAAATTCTCTTATATCAAATAATTGTAATTCTCTCTTTGGTCTAGCTTCTGGAGTGCTCTTTGGGTATGTTCTACCCCAGTCAACTTGGAAGTCTGTTTGAAACTTTGTTTTGTATGGAAACATTCTTCTTCTTAAAACAATTATTTCAAACTGGCTTAATCTTTGTAAGTCACTTACAGTTACTAATGGTGTTGATGCGGTTTTATCTTTTTCTTTTGACTTTACTTCACCACACATTTTGCTTATTTCTTCAAGGGCCGCTATCTCACTACTTATTAAATATAGTAAATTACAGTTACCACGAATAGTATCTCCGTTTTCTTTACCATATACTTGTGTTAATTGTGCGAAGTTCTGGATAATAAATGTAAATCTGATTAATCTACTTCTTGCGGCAGTAACCATGGTTGTAACATCTTTTAAAGGTGGCATATTAGCAAACTCATCTAGGATAAAGTTTGTTCTAAATGGTAATTTTCCACCACTTTCTTGAGCAACATCTATTAATGTTTCATAACACTGTTTAATAAATATAGTAGCAAGTGGATGTAATGTTTTCTTTTCATCTTGCACTATTAAGAAAACTGCTGTTTTCTTTTTACCAATATCACGCATATCAAAATCGCTATATGATAACATTTCTGATAAGTTTTCTCTTGATGAGAAAAGTTTTATTTTTTGTTTAAATGTTGCAATAATACCTTGCTTTGTTTCATCTGCAGTAAATACTGTACCTGATGCATTAATATAAGCTGGTTTAGAAGGATCTTTACCATTAAAGTATTCTTTTATGTAGTTATTGTTTGGTCCTCCAAATCTTTCTTCGCCTAAACTACTCATTAAGTTTATACTATTTAAGTTTACTTGTTCTGGAGTAGCATCTTCAAATAAACCTAAAGCAAGTCCTGTAAAATAGTCTGCTGCTGTTTTTTCCCAGAATGGATCACCACTACTTTTTTCTTCATATAGTATGTTTAAGGCCAAATCATCAAGTAATTCTATGGCTTTATCTGTATTACCATCTTTATATAATTGATAAGGTAAGCTCATTGGATTCCATGCATTGCCATGTTGTGGATCTCTAAAATTTAATGTAACTATATTATAGCCTTCATCTTTTAATAAGGCTGCTGTTTCTTCATACAATTCACCTTTAGGGTCAGTTAATATCATTGATTCATTATGTTTGGCTAATAATTTAATCATTGGTTTTGCTACGATTACTGTTTTACCAGAACCAGTAGCACCCATAACTAACCAGTGGTCTTCACCATTGTCAACCCACATTTTTCCTTTTTTACTATAAAGTGCTATACCTGCTGCAGGTATTGTTTGATCTTTTATATTAACTACTTCAAGGCCTTTTTTAAATTCGGCATCTGTAGCCCATCTTGAATATCCTTTTTCTTTCTTTGAACCAACACTTAGTCCAAATCCTTTTTCATGGTCAAAAATATATGATTTAACTGCAAGAAAAATTCCAACCAAACAAACTATGAATAAAAATAAAGTCATTCCTATGTATTTAGAAGTAAATGCTTTAAAAGGTAAAAAGCCATAAAATTTACTATTTGATGCTAAACTACTTACGTTTAATACTCCTATTGCACATAGATATAATAAAAATACACAAAAAATTATAAATATTATTAAATCTTTTTTTTCTACTTTAATTTTCATATAAAAATCTTTCCTTCCAATTAACTACCAATATTATAGCATTAATAATTTGAATTGTAAATAAGTTTATTGGAAAAGAAAAGGCATTCTTGTTAGAGTGCCTTTTAACTATTATATAGTTTCTTTTCTACTTTTGAAATAGTATACTGAGTATGTTAATGCTCCAATACCTGCAGTCCAAGCGATGAATATTAATATATCACCTGTTTTACTATTTTTATCTACATCTTCATTAGTTTTATCGCCTATTTTACTCCAGTAAGCATATAAACTAATATCTGATGTTACTTCTTTAGTAAAGTCATATTCTTTTCCGTTTTCTTTTTTGTCATACCATCCATCAAATGTATAACCTTCTCTCGTTGGATCTTCAGGTTTTACTACTTTATCACCTTTATTAACCACTTTAGTACTTTTTTCAGTTGTACCATCGTTTGTATAGAAAGTTATTGTATACTTTGTTTCTTCTTCATTTAATTCTTTTTCGTATTGAGCATATAATGTAACACTTGCTTCTGTTGTATATTTTGATCCAGCATTATACGAAGTTCCTGTTCCGTCTTTTTTTGTATTCCAATTTACAAATTTATAACCTTCTTTTGTTGGCACAATTGTACTTAATACTAATTCTTTACCTTTAGTTTTTGTTTGTTCTTTTGGTGCATTCTCTCCTCCATTAGCATCATATTTTACTGTGTAAGTAACTGTATTTTCTTTATACTGAGCATATAGTGTAAGATCTGCATCTACAGTATATGAAGCACCTATATCATACTTTGTTCCTGTTCCATCTTTCTTTGTATTCCAACTTGTAAATGTATAACCTGTTTTAGTAGGTTTTGCAGTACTAATAGTTAAAGATTCTCCTTGTTTTTTTGTTTGATTACTAGGTGCACCAGTTCCTCCATTAGCATCATATTTTACTGTGTAAGTAGTAGGCGTTGGGTTTTCTCCTCCACCAGTTTCTCCGCCTGAAGAACTACAATTCCAATGAGCATAAAATTTCGTAGCATCGCCTGTATCAAAATATTGTCTATAAACTGTTCCTGAGGCGTTAGTCATATACCAACCGTCTGCAGTACATCCTGACTTAGTTAATGTAGGTATTCCCATTTGACTAAAATAATTTCTTGCACCGCTATAAATTGTTTTAGACCATGTTGTTGAACCATCACTGAATGTTCCACCATTAGCATAGAATGTTGCCGTATAAGTAGTTGTTGTTGGAGCTACGCAATTTGCAGCTGATGTAATTGTACTTGATTTATACCAACTACCTGAAGAACAAGATGTTGATGGTGCGCTTGTCCCCCATTTATATTCTCTATTACCACTTGAATTAGCATCACATATCCAACAACTATATGTTGGAGCCACACAATTTGCTGACGATGTAATTGTACTTGATTTATACCAACTACCTGAAGAACAAGATGTTGATGGTGCACTTGTTGCCCATTTATATTCTCTATTACCGCTTGAATTAGCATCACATATCCAACAACTATATGTTGGTGCCTTACAATTTTCATAAGTTAATGATGTTTTTGTACAAGCACTTGATTGTGAATAATTTCCCCAAACATAAGAACCTACTCCCTGTGAACTACCTCCACAAACATAACAAGCTGGTGCTTCAGGCTGTACTGAAGCAATCCAACAAGAACCAGCGGTTCCTTTAGTACCATAAGGACAAGTTTCATAATTACTACCAATAGATCCAGCTAATGAACATGAACCGCCATATGCTTTACCTCCATATTTATATTCTGGATTCTTAGGACAGCATGCTGTGTCAGATGAAGACCATGTATCAAGATACCATCCAACAGGACAAACAGGACTAGTATCAATTGCATAAGTATTATTCATATTATTAAATAAACTTACTGTAATAAAACCAAATAAAAATGCAGATAAACCTATACAAATTGATTTTAATTTATTTTCCTTTATTTTTTGTATCATTTTTTTCACTCCTTATCACTCCTTACCTTATACATAAATAATAACATTTATTTTTGATTTTCGCAATATATTTTAAATAAAAAAATGATACTTTTTTAGCATCACTTCTTTAATTATAATCTTATTATATTTTATTCTTTCTTTTTCCTTTTGATCTTATCAAAAAAACAATTATTCCTAACAATATAAATGCAGCTATTACTAATAAAACAACACTTAATTGTCTTTGTTTTTCCTTTTGTTCTGTATTAGGTTTTAATACTATATTAATAGGTTTATTATCAGCATTACTCTTATTTATATTCCAAGTATAAATATTACCATTTACTTCATCAGCATTAGATGATTCTACTTCAAGACTACTATCTATATTAATAGTAACATCATCTAATTCACTATATTTATTAAAACAATTAAATCTTTTACTAGTAGAAATAACAATTTTATCTTTTTCTTTAATTAATTTATAATTATCATAACAAATAGAAAAAGATAATGAATTATTATAATCATTTAATGTATCATAATTTTTTTTATAAGACATACCAAAATTATTATTATCTTCTATTACTGATTGTTTATACATACCTAAACTATTAGTAGGACCTGTATATCTACTTACTAATTTTTCTACTTCTTGTTTTATATCATTTTTATCTGTATTTGGTATATAAACTATATTTTCTTCACTAATTGTATTAGTATCTATTTTCATATTATATTCAAATGAACATCCAGTTAATGATAACAATATAACTATTAATAATACTATCTTATATTTCTTCATAGTACCTCCATTTATTCTATTACATAAATATAACCTACAAAAGTATAACCTTCCCAGATATTTGAAATTGTTCCAGTTTCCGTTCCAGTATATGGTACATTAGATTGATATCTAAATCCATATGGATTAGAACTAGATTTAACAGTACTTATATTAGCTTCAGAATAATCTATTGTACCATCAGAATTAACAGCCTCAACTACTGCTACATGTCCAAATTCATTACTAGACCACACAATAATAGCTCCAACCTTGGGTTCACTTACATTTGAACTATAAGAAAATGCTTTTGCACCTTGATCAATATTATCCTTATACCACTCTTTTGCATGTAATGCTCTTTCTAATCTTAAATCAGAATTAGCGGCACTTAATATTTCATTTACTCTACCAACAGCATACCATGTACATTGTCCAACTAAATCTCTAGCTGCTTTATATGATACATTATTATCTGAAAAATAAAATTCCTTATCATGTTCATTATTATCAATAGGAGTTCCTATTCTTCTTGAAAAACCAGAACTACTCGCAGATAAACCTGGTGTATATCCACTAGAACCTTTTAATGAACTAATTTGAACACTTGGTGAATAAAAATATTTTAAAATATAATCAAAAGTTTTACCTTCTTTAGCAAGTTGATATGAAGCGACCTGACTCATACCACGACCGTGACCACCTGCAATATAACTTTTATATTCATTAGATACAGTTACTTTATGTGTTTCATTATTTGGTAATTTAGTATAAGTTACACTACAACCATTATCATCACAAGCATAGTCTCCACCAGTATAAAAAGAATCATATTGTGCCATAATTAGTTCTGAATTATTTGTTAGAACTAATCCTTCCGTAGCTTCTGTAGCTTCAACTGCAGAATCTACAAAATCCGAAGTAAAGTTTTGAGCATAGCTACTATTTTCAATTGAAGTTGTACAATTATTAGTTTTCTTTATAGCAAATGTTCTTGCCGCTATTGCCTGAGCCTTTAATGCTTCCATTCCTTCACCAGTATATGCTTCAGCACTAACAACACCCTTAACATAATCTTCAAGACTATAAATTTGATTATCAACTACTATTGATTTACATTCATCATTTACTTTTTGTAAATAAGTATTCGTAGAGTATCCAATACCACTAGAACCACCCATTCCACTTATATCAATAATATCTAAACTCATTAGAGGTGATATTAATACTACAATAAATATTACTGGAAATAAAGCTATTACTGTTGCAACACCAAGAACAATTAATTTTTTCTTGGTATCTAACCCTTTCCATTTCTTTAATAAAAATTTCCACATTAATATCACCACCTAAATGTGACTTATTATTTTATAAACCGCCACCTGAGCCAAATGACTCTAATTCATCTTCAGTTACTATTACATTTATTTGCATTCTTCTATTACCACATACAAATAATGCCTCTCCTTGACTAAATCGCTTTATACCTTCTTTTTCATTATCATTTAAATCTATTAGCATAGATAAATCTTCTACTGCTTGTTTCTTTAATCCCATAACTAAATAGTATGAAGAGTTATCAAATATCGCTTTACCATGCATTAATATTCCATCCGCAACAAAGTCTGATGGTTGCTGAGTAATAATAATAGTACCAGTATTATATTTTCTTGCTCTTCTCTGTACTTGAGCCAAGAATTCAGCACCTAATTCATTTTTAGCACCTAGTAACACGTGAGCCTCATCTACTGATAATACAGTATTAACATTAGGATTTAAACATAATCCCCAAGCAAACTTAAGTACATTAAATAATAAAGCATTTCTAATATTAGCATCAGAATTCATAAGTTCCTTAATATTAAATACTAAGAAATCACTATCAGTATTAATTGAAGTATGACCATTAAAGTAATATTGTAATTCCCTTACAAAAGGTCTTAATTTCAATTCTAGTCTTTCCATAACATCTCTTTCGTGAGTCTTCTCAGTCATTGATGTCAATTTACTAGTTACAGTTATGTAAACATCACTAAATGTAGGAAATTGTTCTGAAGTAAACTTAGTAAAATCAGAAGTAAATGTTATACCAAATCTAGCATAAGTATCTTGTACTACTTCACTAAATAAAGTTAATACATCATCTTCAATATCTGGAGCATAGTATTTCATAAATGCTTTCAAAGATTGTAATGTCTTATTAAGTACAGTATATCCAAGACCTGTCTTAATCTCATTTTCATCAGCATCCATAATAACTTCAAGTGGATTTACCATACCATATTCTCCACCTTTACCTAAGTCTACTACATCTCCTCCATACATTCTTGTCATTTCACTAATTTCACCTTCAGGATCAACCGCTACTATCTGATAACCATTTCTTATATGGCTACGAAGTATTAATTTAGCAGCAGTACTTTTACCAGAGCCAGAAGTACCTAATATAATCATATTAGCATTATTTCTATTACTTTCTTTTCTTAATTGATATAAAAATTGATTAAATAGTACTACACCACCAGAAAAATCCACACCAAGAAGTGTTGATAGGCCATCATCTTTGATACTATCAAAGATGAATGGATACATCGCAGCCATTGTTGGTGATGGCATTGGCGTACCAATTCTTGTCTCAATTACTTGTTTATCAAATATAGGTAAAATAGATTTTAATACCCTTTCTTGTTCAAATCTAAGAGGTATAGCTCTCATTTCCATAGCATCAAGATAATTCTTAATACTAACCTTTTTATTTTCTAATTCTTCTCTAGTATCAGCAGTAATCATAATATGCATTTGAAAATCAAATGTCTTAGCTTGTGAAGCAGTAAACTGCTGAATAAAATATTCTAATGAATCAACATCTTGTCTAATTCTTTCTTGAATAGTTCTATCCTTTTCTTGTTGATATCTACTTTTAAGATCCGCTATTTCCTTATTTAACATCTTAGCAAGTACAGAAAAAGGAAGTGGTATATGTTTAATAACTACTTTAACACCAGACATATTAGTTAAATTAGATAAATATCCCGGTCCTATTAATCTAGGATAAGATATAACTGTTAATATCGTAGCATATCTATCACTAATAACAAAATCTGCTGGATTAAATTGTAATCCTTTCGGAGCTAGTTCACTTTTAAAATTCATTATGAAATCACCGTCCCAAAATTAGTTGTCATTCCGCTATTAAGGAAATTATCAAGTATTATTCTCAAATCATCATTAGATACTTGTTTAGCCTCAAGTCCTGCCCCAGCAAGACCAGTAATTATAGTTCTAAGTCTTTTCTGTATTAAATCATCATTCTTTTCTTTAAATAATATATAATACTCAGTATCAGTAATATTATTATTCATAAAGTCATTAGCTTTATCAATATCTTGATTAATTAACTTTCTAACCGCAGGATTAGAAGTTTGATTATATAGTAATTGTAATCTAGCTAAATAATTATTTAAATCAACAGGTCTATCCGCAGATATTAACCAAAATTCAAAATCTATTGTGTTATAGAAATTCTTTAAAGCTATTATGGTATTATCTTGAGTACCTTGATCTAAGATAAAGATATTTCTAGGTTTAATCTTAACCCCAGTTACCTTCAACTTATTATCAAGTAATATTGCACCATTAGCAATACTCTTAATAGGTAACCAATCTTCAGTATACTTTGAACTATTTTTTGTCGTCGCCGAATTTTTCATAAAAACACCAACCTCTCCATATATAATTTCTTCTTTCTGAAAAAAATCTAAATATACTTTGTATAGCACATAAGACATTATGATAATTAGGTATAGGTACTACCAGTAGGCCAGTTACACCTACTGGTAAACAAGATAACAATATCATTATAGTATCATTAGAATCAACAAGTACTAATAACAATAAAGTTACTGCCATTCCTGTACCAAACATAATTAAATCAAATGGTCTAAACATATTAAATATAAGTGTACCTCTCTTAGCATTAGCAGGTACTAAATATCCATTCACTATGTATCACACTCCCTTTTTTATTTATTACCCTTAGCATCATTATTTTTTGCCTCTAATCCTTTTATAATTTTGCCTTGCTCTTTTATCTGCTTATCAATTGTTGCACTTTTTATAACTATATCAACTTGTTCTGCATCTGTTATACTATCACCATTACCTACAGCATCGAAACGTTTTGCATCCGAATCATATGTAAATGTTCTTTCATCACCATTTTCATCAATTCCTTTCCAAACCTTTTTGCCATGTTCCTCAAATTCCTGCATACTTCTAAGCAATGATAAATCAGCTCTTCCTCCTGTTGCAGAATTTCGTTCTGCAAATGTTTGCCATTGAATTGCTTTACTATTTTGTAAAGCTTCTTGTCTAAATTGTGCAGTTTTAATTTTCTTTTCCGCACCAGTTGTATCACCTGCAAAGGCTTCGACTTTATCTGCTGCAGGCTTCAAAGGATTATACCAATGATATCCAGCTTTAGCAGCAAGTTCTCTTTTTTCTCTATTTGCATTTGTTCGTGAAACCCCCTGCCCAAAATTTGCAATCTTATTATCTTTAAGTCCTGATTTCATTCCCTCTTTTATACCACCAAATGCGCCACCTGCCATAGAAACTACACCTTTTGCCCCAGCACCAAGTGTCTTTTTAAGTCTTCCTTTCTTACCTTTATTATCTTTCCATGTCTTTCGCATATTTGCAGCCCCATGAAGACCATTTGCTGCCAAAGCACCAGCGCCAATTAACCCAGCGCCAACACCAGCTTTTAAAACTTTTTCTGTAGGCTTTCCTATTAAAGGAATATCACTAAGCATTTTTCTTGGATCTTTAAGTCCAAATCCAAGACTCGCAGCACCTCCACTAAGATTAGGAAATAAATCTTTTAATAAATCTGGTACCCTTTTAGCGAACATAAGTAGGCCTAAAATTATAAATACCTTAACAATAACTAATAAAGTATGATCATCTGTTGGTATCCCAGTACTATCGAAAATCACTCCTGATGTTTGATTAAATTGATATATAACATCATCTATAATAGCTATTATAAAATATATTATTGCTAATCTAATGAATAAGTCTAAAAATGTTGTTGCACACTGCTTCAACCATTTTTTAAAAGCACCATCTGGGTCACTAATATATGACAATATTGGAACCGGCGCTATCAGTTGTAAATATGCTAATTGTATAACTCTTGTTGCTACCTGTATACAATATGTAAACATTAAATACAAAAAAACCACTCCAAATAGTAACGATAGAAGCCAATCGAATTCAATAGCATACTTTCCATTTTCTTGTACTGTTAAATATGGCAAAGTATCAGCAAATGATAAATTACGATTTTCTACATCTTCTACTAGATTTTCATAATTGTCTGTTCTGAACCTATCATAATAATTTGCATCATTATCTATTATTGTATCTTTAATTCCTTTGTTTAAATTATTATCCTCATCTGTAAAAAATGAAAAATATAAATTACTAGCAATCACTCTACCCATAGATTCAAAATCACCAGTAACATTTTTGCCAACAACAAGTTTGTATATTACATTATTCTTATTAGAAGAGCCTACTATAAAGTTTTGAACTTTAAATGCTTCTCTAAACAAAGAAGGCGTAATTCCTAATAAAACAATTGATATTACACATCTCATAATAATTTGTGAAAAGCCTGTTTTTTTATCTGTTAATTTATCAGGATTAATTAATGATTGAATTAAAGAAAAAGTAAGTTTAAAAATCATAAACAGTCCTAAAATCATTCCCACTTTTTGATAAATTCCAGCAATAAAACTATTATCTAATATTTCTGCTTTTGCCAAATAATTAAATAATAAATACATATATTCAATTAGTTCATATATTTTAACAATTATGCCACCCATAAGACTTCTTAATGACTGTCCAATTGCATCACCTATATTTTGGAATATTCCTAAAAAATACATTTTTACTACCTCCTTTATACTTAACCTATACCGCATGTACTCGGTATGATAATTGGCCATACCTTATTTGCCAATGTCAATAGTAAATTAAGAAACGTTGGAACAAAGAAAATTAACATTGCTATTGCTAATCTCTTTATAAATTGTTTTTGAACCTTTTTCATGCCATCTTCATTTCCAGAAAAAATCGCTTTTGTAAATTCAATTATGCCAAATCCAATTAATATTATTGGAACAGCTATTTTAATTATATTTAAGTAACTATTTATTTTATTTATTAATTTTTCTCCTAATAGTCCCTCACAGCTTGTTACTGGATAAATATCCAATCCTTCTCTTTCTACTAATTTCTCAAATTTGTCTAACAATGTATTTATTCTCTCTAACTGTTCTGCATTTAAGAAATATGCATTGGGATTAGAATACATATATGACACAGCATAATAAAACATCGATGTATATTTTTTTAAATCCCTGCTAGCATCTAATAAATTAATTTTTGAACCATTTGTTGAAATCTGCTTTGTCATCTCTTCATTTACTTGATTAACTATCATTTCAACTATATAATTTTGATTAATCATATGCTCACTATCTCTATCAGAAGTATTTTTTATTAATTCACTTATTTGATCTATTTCCAAATACTCTTGATATATTTTACAACTTGTAAATGAGGAAGTAGCAGATGTTCCTTGTCCGGTTGCACAATCAACAAAATCATTTCCATCCAAATAAGCAGTTTCCAAGCCAGCATAAGCTTCTTCAATTTTAGAAATCATATTCTCTTTGCTAATTCCTTTAAAATTATATACTTTTCCTGATTCAGCACTATCATTTAATTTTTCAATTTCAGATATAAACTTTTCATCACTAACAATATTTGCTATCTTTTCAAATGCTTTAAATTTTTCATTATTAGTGGATAACCATTCTGATACTCCTTTTTTTATTTTATTAGTACTATCCCTACTATCAATAATGATTTCATACCCATGATTATCCCTACAATCTTTTTCATTTTTACATTTTGGCATTTTATCACCAAGTGCAGTACTAGCTCCCCTATTTGAAATTATTAAATTGTTAAAATTTGTATCAACATCAAAAAAACTTACCTTTTTGTCTTCATTAATACTATTTCTTAAAATTTCTAACTGATGATATGTAACTTCATCTTTAATCGTTTTAGTTAAATCAGGGCCAACAACGCAATACTTTCCGTCAGAATTATATCCCTCAGCCACCATCCTTATATTACCCTTTGTATCTTTATATTTATAGACAATATATTTAGGTTCATCTAAATATAAAGTGTCATTAGTAAGTATACCATCTTTCCCTGCAGGCACTATTTCTGCTTTATCCCACTTCTGATATCTGACACCTGTAGGACAAATTCCTTCATTAAAAAAGTCATAATATGTATTTTTACCTTTCCATCCAATACTTCTATCCTCTTTGCAATCATCATCGATGTGAGAATAATCATTTATCCAACAATAATCTTCATTCTCCAAATCCATATATCCAATTCCAACAACTGTTGCACCTTTTTTATAATATTCAATTAAATTGAATGCATAATTATGTTGACCTGCAGCATATATTCCGTTCCAATCAATATTGCCTTCATTATCAGTATTTCTAATAAAACTATTAATATTACAAGCCTCACTTGTACACTGTTCTATATATTGGCAATTCAAAAGCATTATGGTTTTTGCTTCAATTCTATTTACAGAAATTAATGATATTATAAATATTACTGTAATAGTTAATAATATTTTTTTATTCTTATTCATATATATACACTCCTTCAAAAAAAGTTAATTTATCACATCTAAATTATATCATACTAATAATAAAAAAGAAATCATTTTTTTGATTTCTTTTATTTTTTTATTCAAGAATTTATTATTTAATTTCAAGGAAAGTGTCAACTAACTTTTCTTGAAATTATTTTGTCACCCAAGAGTTACTGTTTATAAGTATTAAATATCTTTTAGTTTATAGTAATCTTCTATATTAAAGCAAGATGTATTCATCTCAAAGAATTTGTATTCAAATTTTCGTAGTTAGTGGTTTTTTATTATTGACAATTAATTATTTTTTTCTCTCCTATTAACTTTTTACAGTATTTCTTTTATTTTCTTAATGTTTTTTAAAACAATTTAAATAAAAAGTTCAGCTTCTACTGAACTTTTTTCTAATTTCCTCTTATCTTACTCCAACAAGCAGTCCAACCTTCAGTAGTATTTTTATCTACTCCCTCAATACCAAGGCCAGAAACTATATTTAGTACAAATGTAACTAACCATACTACTGCAAATACTCCAACTGCATATAGAAATCTTTTACCAAATGCTTTAGTAGCTTTCTTTACTTCATCTTCTTTACTTGCTATTACTGCTTTACCTAGATCAATCATTCCTAATACTATTAATAGTATTGGAACTCCTATCATAATAGCATTTACTAAATACCCTGTTAATCTCCATACTGGGTCTAAGTTTGGATTTGTACATACATCTAACAAATACATAATTAATTCCTCCTCGTACTGACTATATATTACAATAAAAACTATAATTTGTCAACAGATATATAAAAAGCAAATGTATGAATGATTCATGCACTTGTTTATTTTATTGTAATTCGTCAGTTCTTCCATGCTGAGTTGGATTTTGTACTTTTTGGTTATCACTTGTACTATTATTACCACTACCAGTTAATGTATAATGACAGCCACTGTCATTAGTATCTCCGCTATTTGATTCTTCTCCGTTTGCTTTTATACAAGCCCAACATCCTTGCCAACTACTTACAGCAGCACCATCAACTTCATTAAGTCCAAGATTTGCTACTAGTGAAAACACTGTCGAAACTAACCATACTACTGCAAATACTCCAGCTGCATATAGGAATCTTTTACCAAATGCTTTAGTAGCTTTCTTTACTTCATCTTCTTTACTTGCTATTACTGCTTTCCCTAAATCAATCATTCCAAATATTATTAATGCTATTGGAACTCCAATCCATATTGCATGAACTATGTATCCAACTAATGTCATGACTGGCTTTAAATTACCATTACATGTCGCTAAAAAATCCATTTTTCTTTCCTCCTTACTTATAACTATATATTACAATAAAAATAAGTAATTGTCAATTATTTGGCAATTACTTATTTTTATTTTTTCTCTCTTATTAATTTTTTTGCATTGCTTTTTTTGTTTTCTTGATGCTTTTTGAAACTATTTAGTATAAATAATAATGTTTCATTATCTTTGGTACTTAAGGTTATTATCTTCTTTTCTGTATATGCAGCTTTTAATTCTATTAATAAGTTTTTTGTCTTTTCTAATTGTTTTCTCTCTTCTGGAATTAGTTCTTTAGTGTCTAAAATATTTGATACTGCTAGTAAAAGAGATTCTATATTTAATACTAAATGATATTCATCTACAAATGTATTATTAAACATCTCATTACATATAACAGCAGTTTCCGGTGTATCAGCAATTATTACACCTTTTCCTCTTTTACTACTTGGAATATGATTCTTATGATATTTATCATATATTTTATTAGCTCTTTTTTCCATAACATCATACTCTATATCATTTTTGGTTTCGATTTCATATACTGCTACTGGTGCAGAACTACCACCAAGTGCTGCACATAATACTACTGATAATGTTACATCGTTTGATGATTTAGATTCTGAAGAATTTAGTGAGGATACACCAGTACTATCAACTCCTGGCTTGCAACTGTTGGTGGTTGAAGTATATACCTGTGGATAATCATTTGTTATGGTACTTAATCCCAAAACACTACTACTTCCACCTAATGGTATTCCAACTAATGTTAATGTACTTTTTAATTTATCATTCATTTTATATGTTCTCCTTTTTTTCTTTTATTAACTTTTTTGCATTGCTTTTTTTGTTTTCTTGATGTTTTTTAAAACTATTTAGTATAAATAATAATGTTTCATTATCTTTGGTACTTAATGTTATTATCTTCTTTTCTGTATATGCAGCTTTTAATTCTATTAATAAGTTTTTTGTCTTTTCTAATTGTTTTCTCTCTTCTGGAATTAGTTCTTTAGTGTCTAAAATATTTGATACTGCTAGTAAAAGAGATTCTATATTTAATACTAAATGATATTCATCTACAAATGTATTATTAAACATCTCATTACATATAACAGCAGTTTCCGGTGTATCAGCAATTATTACACCTTTTCCTCTTTTACTACTTGGAATATGATTCTTATGATATTTATCATATATTTTATTAGCTCTTTTTTCCATCAAATCATATTCTACATCATTTTTGGTTTCAACTACATATACAGGAGTCGCAGTAACCGCTCCAACAAAAGCACATAATACAGATGATATAGTTAAATCGCTTCCTAAATCGGATTTAGCCGAATCAAATAAAGAATTGTCTACACTATTTACAGAAGTTGTCATTCCGTCAAAAGAAGATATTGTGACTTTTCCAGTTGTATTTGCAGTTTGTTCCGGATCCGTTAACGATGCAGCAGTAATTCCAATTACTGATGCCACGGCCCCAGCAGCCCCTAATGATGTTAATGTTCCCTTTAATTTATCATTCATTTTTATTCTCTCCCTTCATTTAAAACACCATCGGTGTTTTTAATTTTATTTTACTTTCATTAGTTAATTTATTTATTTTAGTTATACTTTTCATTATCATTATTAAATTATCATTTATTACTTCCTCTGATGGAATTATAATTTTACATTTATCTTTATTATTAATGAATTTTATTGCTTTTTCAATATATCCATATATTAAATATTCTATATATTCTCTAAATTGTTGATCATATTCCATAATTTTGATTACAATATCATAATTTACTATTGATATTAACAAATTAGTAATAAATTTATCATATAAGATATAATTTTCATTATTTCTTTCTTTATACAATGTATATATATCTTTTGAACTACCATCTTGATTAAAAAAATTCTTTAATACTTTATATTCATCTAATATTTTTGGATATTTTTTTACATAATTAGCAGTTCCAAGATAATATGTACCAAAATTATCTAATGCAACTTCTTGCTTACCATAATTAATTTCTAATGTTTCATTTAATAATTCAAGTGCATAAATTATCTCTTTTATTGTTTCATTTTTATTCTTAAAAGCATCAATATTTATTGCTTTACTATACCCAACTAATAAACTATTAATCTCATTTAATGAAACCCTATAATTGCTATTTAATCTTTTTCCTATCATGATTTTTGCTTTAATACCAATGTTTATTTTATCCGGTGGTAATTTCAAATATAATAAATATGTCATATATTCCATCATAGTCATAATGTGATTATAATTATAAAATTCTTGCTTTTTTGTACTTTCAAAAGGCTTTATATGTTCTATCTCATGACATATTGTATTATATATATAAAATAATTTATCTTCGTGTGTCATATCTTTAAACTTAAATAAATTTATTGTTATTTTATATTTTCCCTCATTTATATTTGGTACTAAACTACCTGATTCTTTTAGCATTGGATTATATACTACATTTAATGAAGCATTGTCTATGTTTTCTTTTTTTATTTCTGCATTAAAGACTTCATAACAATAATCCTTATAAATATTACTCATCTTACATTTCCCCCTTTTTCCATTTTATTTTTGTCTAAACCCATTAAAGTACCATCAGTAGTAGAACTATACTTGTTAATGCTACTGTTCGGCATAAATATAACAATTCATTATAAGAATTTAATTCTATTTTCATCTTATCTCACCAACTTTTTCACTTTGGCATCTGACTTTTTCTGTATTTCAAAATTATTATCTTGCATCTCATTACTATTATATTTATCTATCACTCTTTCTTCTTGCATTCCATTGTCCTGATAATTATAACTAAAATTTATTAATTCATTTAAGAGTTCTTCATTATATTGGCTATAATTGCTTAATACCTTTTTTGTTTTCTTTGTTTTTAATAGTTCTTCTTTCTCAGATAATTTTATCCAATTATATCTTTGTAACATTACACAATAAGCATCCTTTAATAACCAAGCACTAAGTGTTATTATTGATAATGTCTTAAAATTAAATATAAACATTAATGCCAATATTGGTATTCCCTTTATTAAATTACTTGTATGGATTGTACCATTATAATACAAATATTTTTTAAACTCTCCAAGTGAATCTACTTCATTTTTTTGAATATGATAATTAGTATTCTTACCTTTATCTTTTCTATGAACAATTTTTTCTAGTTTAAATGCTGCTTTTCTAAATAAATTTACTCCTAATAATTCATATACTCTCTTTTCTATCTTTTGACTCTTTTTCATATTTCCCCCCTTGATTGCAACATATTCTAGCACATTTGTATGCTTTTGTCAAATATTTTTGCCAAAAAAAATGGCTATTAGCCATTATCATTCTTTTCTCTTAAATATATCAAATATACTTCTTTTAGATTGCTCTTCTTTTATTTCTTCTTGTGCTTTAATATATCCTAACTTTTCTAATAAAGGAAGTAAATATTTACTTACATCTTCTTTATCATTTAAAGGAGGTATATTATAAAATACTTTTAGGTTTGATTCTACTTCAAAGTTAGCTATATCACTATCATTTAATAGACTTTTATTTAGTATTACATTTTTACCTTTTAATTCACTAAATACCTTAGGATTAATTAAAGATAACTTATTTAATTTAATAGTACTAGGCTCTATTAAATATAATACATCAGTACATATATGTTCTTTGTTAGTTCTATCTAAATCTATAACAAAGGTATTTATACTACTATATTTATTTATTGTACCTTCAAGAGCATCTTCTTTTATTGATAAACAATCTTTATCATGAAAGTATGTTAAATCTCTTTTATTTAGTTCTATAGCCATAGTACTATAGTAATCACTTAATGTTTTTTTTAGTAGGTATACTAGGGTTGTTGCTCCTGCTGAATCAGTTACATTTTTAACTCCTAGTATTTTTTTAGTAGATAAATTAGGAGAAGCATTTGGTGTTTCTTCTAATTGGCTATCTATATCTTGATAGTGAGCTACATCTCTATAAATATTAGGATTAGTATATAGATACATTAGATCATTGTGATCTTTAGTAAAGTTATATATACCCATACTTACTAATTTAGATAGAAAAACTTTTGAATCACTTATTTGATCATCTTTATCCAGTAATAATATAACTTTATCCATATTAATACTCATTGATAATTTTTGTAAGTTATTTAAGTCTTTATAATCTTTAATAGCAGTTATATCTAAAAACATTTTATTAAAGAAATAATTTCCGAAAGTAGATATTATTTCATCTACTTCGTAGACTCCTTCTAATTTCTTAGATACTTCTATATTTAGCGTACTTAATATGTCACTATATTTATTTGCTATTACTGTATCCATTATCTATTTATCCTTTCTATTTTACGAGTTTCTCCAGTGATAGGAATGGTAAAGTTTAATTTAAAGAAAGGAAATTCAATCTTTACAAATGTTGTAACTTTATAATATGTATTATATACACCATCTACATTTGTACTTTCTTTCTTGTCAATACAATAACCTCTATCGAAGCATACTCCTTTATTTTCTTTATTCTTATCTGTTAATGAAACATTATAACTAACAGTACTTAAATATTCATTAATTTTTCCTGTTACTCCTAAGTTATTTGTTCCAGATAAATTATTAAAATCTGCTTCTTCCATTCCCTCATTTTGCTCTATGATATCCATTACTTTGTTTTTGACTCTAAATGCTTTAGCATAGTTTAAAGCAGCTCCCATAAATATTATGTATACTGCTAGAAAAACAAGTATTAACTTTATCATAAAAGTTCCACCAACTGCATCTCTCATTTATTTCACCTACTTTTTTCTTATCTGTTAATGATTAAACCTGTATCTACACCTGTATTTTTCTCAAATGTATTTTTTATCCACTTTCTTCCAATAGAATCTTCACCTGCAAATAACCAAGTTCCTATTGCTAATACTGCTGCTAGTATTACTATAGTGATAACTGTCATTGATACTTCGCCTGTTGCTTCTTTCATTATTTCTCACCTTCTTTCATAAATTGTTTTTTTATTCTCTTTTTATATTCAAATCTTTATAAACTCATTATCATAAAGATTGAAATCAGTAATAATCCAAGAGAACCAAAACCTGTTACACACATCATAATCATGGTTTTTCTCTCCATAGTATTAAGTCTTGCTTGATACTTCATTTCTCTTGATTTTGCTTGAAGAGATGATACGGATTTAGAGAAGGATACTAATTGTTGATGCTTCTTTTCTTGTTCTCCTAGTCCTAACCTATATAATAATCTCATCATTCTCATTGAATCTCTTACTGGATATTCTTTGGCAAAGTCCATATATGGATCTATTGATGAATCTCCAGCTTCTATTTTTTCTACTAGTCTTTTTAGTCCTGGCTTAAATACTTCAGGGGCATCATCTATACTTTTAGCTAAAGCTACTGGTACAGTATAGTGATGAACTAGTACTTCTAAACTTTTTAAGTAATATGGTAATAAGGAATCTATATAATTTAGATGTTTTTTATACCAACTTCTAAGTGAAGTATATTGTTGTTTATATACTAGATAACCTACTACAATAGCGGCTATTACTGTTAAGTAACTCATTTGTGATAAGAATAAGAATATTAATGCTGCCGCTACTATAAGACCATTTCTTATTCTTTTCATGAATACTTCATTTGGATTATATACTCTATCACCATATTTAGCTATCAAAAGAAAATCATAATCTTTTTCTTTTAATAAATTACATAATTTATTATTATTAGTAAAGATATTATCTTTATCTATTTTTCCATTTACCATAAACATATATATTACTATTATGGCTATTATTAGCATTTCTATATACATTATTCGGCACCTACATTCTCGTTATAATATTTTTCTCCTGATAGAAGAAAATAACTATTTATTAAGACAATACCATGTATTAATATTCGAATTAATGTATTATCAATCATAGATATATATGTTTCTTGTCCTATTAGTATTTGGATAAGAGCTACCATACCATATAGAGCTACTCCAAATGTTAGGAACTGTTTATGGAAGCTTGCTCTATCTGTTCTATCTCGATATACTCCTTCTACTAAGATATCTATATCTGATAACATATTTTCAAATGTTTCAGCGGTATCTTTAGCACCTTCTTTGGTTACTTGTAGAAATAATTGATGCATATTTTTTACCATATAGTATGGATACTTGGTATCCATATATTTTATGGAATCATAAACATCTCCTTTTTCATAAGATAAGGCTATCATTGTTTTTACATCAGATAAAAGTGGTTCTTCAAGTATTCCTGACTCTACTACTCCTTCAAGTGACTTAACAAAAGCCTGAGTAGTAGCAAATTCCATTATGGTATTGGTACAATATACTTGTACTTGTTCAAATATATATTCACTATATTGTCTTTTACATCTTAAATATGTTATATATGGAATGAAAGATACTGCTATTATGATATATACTAATGATATTATTATGTTATAGAAGTATAGATAACTTATTCCTCCTGCCAAGCCAGCAAAGGCTATTATTTGGAATAAATATTGTCTTGGAGTATATTCTAATCCTAGTTCTTTTACTTTTTCTCTCATTATTTTAAATGAGTATGGTTCTAATTTTTTATAAGTATTTACAGCCTGCTGGGAGATAAATTTATATACTGATTCTCCCTGCTTAGTACGATAAGATACTATAAATATTACTATTAAACCTATTAGGATGATTTCCACTTCTATCACCACCTTAACTTATATTTTGATTATTATTTATACTTGTAACATTAATATTATTAGGAACACTCGGTGTAACCTCCACTGCATTAGTATAAATATTTGGTATATTATTCGGAGAATTAACTACATTATTAGTATTCATATTATTTACCATATAATTATTTGGTATAGTATTATTTATCTGATTACCAGAAGTAATATTCTGACTCTCAGTATATAGACTATTATCTACAACAAACTCTCCTACTTTATCATTATTAATTATATCATTATTTTCTAAACTAGTAAACTCTTCTTTTACTAAAATATCCGGAGGCATTATTACTCCTTGGCTTTCTAGATACGAAAGTAAATATTTTGATGGATTAGCAGTTGTTTCTTTTCCATCGGGAGTCTTTTTATATAGTATTTTATATTCTGCTTTATTATCATCTGTAACATAGAATTCTACTACTTCTGATACTTCTCTATGGAAAGCATTATATTTAGTACTATAATAACCTTTTATATGTACTCCTAATTGAACATATCTATGAATTGTCTTTAGAAACTGATCTATATCTTGGTTTGTTTCTAGTAGGCTATACATTCTACTTGGAATTGATTCTGCTTTATCAGCATGAATTGTTGATAAAATATTATGTCCAGAAGATATTGAGTTTCTAACAGCCATTACGGCTTCGGCGCTTCTTACCTCAGATAGTAATATCCATCTAGGGTTCTGTCTCATACAAGTAACTAGTACATCTGAATATGATGCTATATTGTTTGTTTTCATAGCTACAATATCTCTATGTGGAAATATTTTATCTAAGTGTAATTCTAATGTATCTTCGATTGTTATTATTTTTTCGTTTTCTTTAGTATGCGCTGCTAAATACTTTATGAACTCTGTTTTACCACTACCTGTTTCTCCACTTACCATGATATTACAATGTCCTTCAACACATTTAAGTAGAAAATCATGAATATTTAATCTTATGTAATCTTCTGCGATTATTTTATCTTTTTGTAATCTTATTTTAGCAGGAGTTTTTCTTATTAATACTGCTATTCCATTTTTAGCTATAGAATCATGTACAAAGTTCATTCTTAATTCAGCTGATTCAGCATCTAGAAAGGGATTAGCCATATTAAATGATTTACCCATTGAATTAGCACACTGAAAGGCTATCTTTTCCATTAAAGCATTATCTATTCCAGTATTTTCTACTCTATATACTCCTTTAGATAATGATTTTAACCATACTTGTCCATTGTTATCGTATGATATATCGGTTATATCATCATTATCAAGGAATTGTTTTAATGGACCAAAGTCTATTTGACTAAACTGATTGTCCATGTTACACCTCCTTATTCATTGTTTGTTGTATTGCTTGTATCTTCAGTTACATTATCACTTACTTGTGGTAAGTCATCTACTGATACAAATGCTGTCTTAGAATTTATAAATTCTTCTATTTGAAGGCTACTTACTGTTACTTTTTGATCTTCAGATAATGTTGCAGTATTTGGTATTAATAATAATTCTACATCATAATCAGTTAAATATAATGCTTTTCTTAATAATAAGTGTGTTTCTTCTGGTACTGCAAATAACATATAAGCAGGTGTTCTTGCTTCATCACTATTTTCAAATACATGTCTACCTGATGAATCTTTAACATCTAGTACTTCAATATTACTAATGAATTTACCAAACATTACTTCTCCATCATCATTTAGTGATTTGTAATAGATATTGATATGACTACCTGGTGCCATTGAATTGGCATAAGTACTAGCTATTGTAACAGGATAATTTATTACTGTATATCCTTCTGGTACTCCTGAAAAGGCTGAATCTGGTAAATCTTTTTCTTCTACTACTAAATCTGTATAAAATAAACTTCCTTTAGCTATCATAGTATTATAATTAGAATATTTTCCTACAATACTTTTTGATGTAGTATAATATTTACTAGTATTAAGTAATTCTACAGGAACATTTCTAATTTCTATCATATCTTCTGTTATATATGTTCTTGGCTGTATTGTTTGTTTGGCAACAGGTACTGCTACTAATTCTGTCTTTGAATTTATTCTATAATTATAACCAATATATAATATTACTAAACATAATATTACCCCTAGTATGGTAACTGTATTTTTGTTACCAAAGAATTTCTTCATTGATGCTTTTAAATTATTCATAATATCTTCCTCCTTTATTTAAATAATTTTTATTATTCTGCGTATTCATATTCATTATACTTCCATGTTAAATCGAACTTTAATACTGTAATGCCAGGGCTTCCTGTTCCAGTCCATTCTATCCAATATTTTGATTCATTACATTCTTCAGTAGTTAAACATTTCCTACCTTTAATTTTATTTACTGTAATATTTTTTTGAATGTTATTTATATCTATATTGCTGTTATTTTTAATATTAAAGTCAGTAGGATTATCATTACTTCTAGTCCAATCAATATCTCTATTTAAAAGGGCGTATAATAGTTCCCCTTCTTCGTTTACATTTCCTTTACTTTCTACCTTTGATATTTCTACATCATAAATATTTTTATGATTTAATTCATCAGGTATGTTGATTGGCTGTTTTACTGAATAATTACCAGTATTACTAGATGGTATTGAATAGTAAGTTTTAGTAAATGTCTTTTCTACTAAAGGAGTTCCATTTACATAACTTTCACCTGTTTTAGAACCATCTTTACCGTAATACTCTAATATTGCACTTAAAGTATTTGCAACATGGTAATCTGATGTATCTTGATAAATGGTATACTCTCCTATTCCAGTATTTATTGATACTGTTACTTTAGGAGGCTCTTCCATAATATCAAAATAATTTATTGTATATTCACTACTTGCAAATACTGTTGACTCAGCAAATCTTCTGGTAAAACTTTCTACAAACTTTTCTTTAGTTATTTTTAATTCTCCTGTCTCTCTATAATAATCCATATTAATGGCATCTATCATAGAGGCTTCAGTTACTTCTTTAAGAAGATAATAATCATTTTCATTATTTGTAGTTATATTTTGAAATAGTATTATTATGGCTAATCCTATTAACCCAAATACAATTAATCCAACACTAGCAAATGACCATTTCATGAATTACCGCCTTCTTTAATATAGTTCCTAAAGAAATTTTTATCCACTTCACTAAAATAGTTATGATTTTTATTGTATTCTTTTATTGTACTTATTGTTCTATTATCTAGTTCTGTATAATATTCTAGTTTTTTATATGAATCCTCAAGTGTCTTCCTATCTTTATTTCCTTCAGTTATATACCAAGTATACCAATTGACTCCTGGGAATCTATTAGGAAATGGATTACTTAAATTAATTGGTCTATATATAAATTTATATTTTACTTTACCATTTTCTTTTCCACCACTTGGTGGTTCGTATATTCTATTAGTTACCTTTAATGAACAGCTTGTATCAATTGTCCATGTACCAGTCCATGGTTTATTTTTATTTTGTGAATCTGCCTGTACTTGATTTTCTGATAGCACACTTAAATTTTCTAGTTTTACACTTATATTGTGTTTTTGTGCATCTAATGGTATATAGTATTTGTTATTTATATTAGCATTATCATTTGACTCTGAGTAGCTTACATTACCAGTTAGTTCTTTTAAATAAGATTCTGGTAGAAAGAAAGTACAAACAGTTATTAACTTATTGGCTGGTGTAAATGATCCTGATTGGGTACATTTTTTTACAAGTCTTGAACCATCTAATCCATTTATTGTTAAATTTATATTTTCCTCAAATTCAGATAATAATTTTAATTTTTTCTGCATAGCATAATTTATATTTTCTTGTGCTTCAGAACTTCTAAATTTTTCTGTAGTATAATTCCAACTAACTTCATTATAATAGGTAATTCCATATTTTAACCAACCACCATTATAACTATTAGCATCATAATTTTTATCTTTATTTACTAAGTTAGATTTAAATATATTTGTTATATATCCTTTTTGTTCTATTTTAACTACTTCACTTGTTCCGTTATTTCTTACTGTTAATGCATCACATTTAGAAGATAAATCTTTCCATTCATTGCAGTTCATTTTCTTATTAGATGCAGGCCCTGATACTGCACACTTTTTGTCGTTTTTGACTTTAATTGTTATTGTAGTATTACCTGCTGGAACTGCCCAACTTCTATATACTCTATCATAATTTGTTGTTCCAGGATGGAGTCCAGTACTATCTACACTGATTACATAGTCCCCTGGACCGCATTTATACTCGATGTTGCATTCACTATCTTCGATCCTTTTGCTGCCAAATAGACTGTATTCATTATTCTCTATATAAGAGCGTATTGTTTGGCAATTGTTTATTGTTCCGTTGCAAAGTCTAGGCATACCATTATGAACTGTTACAAAAACTTTATCTTTAGAATATGATTTTCCTATTATTTCTGCTTTGCTTGAAGCCATATTTCTTAATACATCTTCATAAAAGTACATATCACTTCCAGCCCAGTTTCTTTTGTCATAGTATAAATTACTTTTTTTGCCTTTTAAACCTGGCGTTCCACTTGCTTTATTTGGGTAATTGTTATATTTATTATTATAATCTGTATTTGTGGCATATAGGTAAAACTTGTATGTTGTATCTGAATTTAAATTTTCAATATTAAATTCTATATGAAAACCTATGTCTTCATGTATACATTGTGAATAATCATCATTTATACCGCAAGTGTTTGAATCATATCTGTTTGTTAAATGATTATAATTTGTATAATATTCTTTACTAACATTGGCATTTGCTTTATCAAAAAACTGCATGTAATAGAAATTATATTTTTTTAATTTTTCTGCATTTTCACCATTATAACCATCATATAATATATTCTTTAAATAAGTTTTATTCCCATTTTGATCCTCTGCTACTATCATTACCTCTTGCCCGCCTTCATATGTTGGGCCTCCCTGATAATTACTTTTTCCTGCCCTAAAATCTCCTCTGAAGTTATTTGTCAAGTGAATAAAAGCCCATCCTTCAAAAGTTATTTTTACTCCATTTTCAGTATCACTTATATTTAATTTTGTTATTTCATAAATTAAATCTCCAACTTCTGCGTTTACTTTTATCGTCAAGCCAATAAATAAAACTATCGCTATTAAGATGTATCTTTTTTTCATTCTAATACACCTCTTTTCTTTTTCTTCGATATCATAATAATTATTATTAGGATTAATAATAATATTCCTAATGCAATTATTATATAGATTTGATAAATTGTTATAAACTCTAGTATTTTATTTAAAATCACTTTTATTGAAAAAGGCTCATTCGTGTTTTTATCATCATCATTTTTTATTTCATGTGCCATTTTATATTCTTCAACTTTTCTTTTGAATGTATCATAACTGACTTCATAATCATAATATTTACCGCATAATGGAAAATCAGTACTATCTATGTTTTTACATAGTGGATCCAATGAATAAGTATTAAATTTAGGTATTTTTACTCTGATTTCACTTATTTTACTTTCACATTTTTTTGAGTTAATAAAATATTTATAACTTCCTGTTGTTGTTTCGAATGAAAAAGAATTATCTTTATCTGCTTCATACTTTTCATTATAAACATCACTTATATAAAAATCTTCGTTAATATTTTTGAATGTTATTGTAAAATGATTGTATTCCTTTGCCCCACCTTCTACTTCAATAGCTCCTAAATGCTTATATGTTACTTTTATTTTGTTTGCTTCTTGTTTTAGAGTATTTATTTCTTCTTTAGTACATTCAGCATTTACCGATAGAATGCTTAAAGATAATATTAAAAATGTAAATAATATATATTTGATTTTTTTCATATTCAATACTCCCTTCACACTACTCTATCATATATATAATAATATCATTTTTTTTGTTAAAAAAAAAGTATTTTTTGATTTTTTCTATAAAAAGTGATATTATTATATTGGTGATTTTAAATATGAAAAAGAAAAATTATTTAATTATTAGTGGTATTATATTTATTGTTATTATTATTGGAGTTATTATTTGGTATAGTATTTCTGTTGAAAGTAAAAACTTTATTAAGCTTAATTATAGCGAAGTATTAGAAAAAGTTAATAATAAAGAAAGTTTTATATTATGTGTATCTGCGAGTGAATGTATACATTGTAATTCTTATAGACCAAAGCTTAAAAAGATATCTAATGATTATAATATTAAGATATATTATACTGATGTTGATAAATTTAGGGATGATGATTATAAAGAATTTAAAGATAAATTTAGTTTTGATGGTGGAACTCCTACAACAATATTCTTTAAAGATGGTGAAGAAAAAACTACTGCTACTAGAATTGAAGGAGATATATCCATAGAAAGAACTATAGATAAATTTAAAAAGAATGGCTTTATTAAATAATGAACTTGTCAATAAAAAGTAGACACTAAAAGAATATTATTTAAACCCTAGTTGAGTTTTATAATCAATTGGGGTTTTATAGTTTAGTGCATAACTTGGTCTAAAATTATTATTATCCCAAACTATATCATCAATAAATTTTTGAACTGTGTTATAATTATTTATGTCAAAATCAATATACATTTCTTTTTTAATCCAGCCATTTTTTGATTCAATAACTGGATTATCAGTTGGTGTACCAGCTCTAGACATAGATCTAGTAACCATATAAGATTTAAATATATTGTTAAATGACACTGAGGAATATACTGAACCTTGATCTGTGTGAACGATAGTTTCAAGTTCTTTATATCCTCTTTTTATTTTATTATTTAACATATCATTTAAAGCTTCACGATGATTTATGATTCCATTACCATGCATTGAATCTCTTACATCATAACCAACAATTTCATTATTAAAAACATCTAAATAAAATGTCCAATCATATTTTCTTTTCCTAAACCAAAACGTAGTTGTATCTGATACAATTTTCTCAAAAGGTCTTGTTGTATTCCAATTACCACATATTTGGTTAGAATATTTAATCGACTCTTCACCAGGTTTCTTATACTTATAATGTCTTGTTTTAGATTTTATATTTAACAATTTACATACTTTATGTACCAAATTGTCTGATACAATCCAGCCAGTTTCCCGTCTTATAATTGCATTTATTCTATGATATCCATAACTTGGTTTTCTTGTGTGAATATCTTTTATCAAAATTCCTAAATCTTTTCTATTTAATTCATAGTTATTTAAATTTTCTTTATTTTTAAGCCATTTATAATAACCGCTTCTAGATACTTTCATAATTAAACATAAGGATTTTATATTAAATTCTTTGCTTAATAATTCAATTATTTCATATTTTATTTGGGTTATTTCGTGTATTTTACAATTGTACCATCTCCTTTCATTAGGTATCCTTTTTTTAATAATTCGTTCTCAATTCTCAACTTCATATTTTCATATTCTAAATGTTCTTCTTTTGTAAGATTTTTTCTTCTGGAATATTTCATTAGTGGATTTCCAGGCTTCTTTTTGGCTTTTAAACCATCGTAACCATTTTCCTTATATGACTTAATCCAACGGTGTAACATACTATTACTAACACCTGTATTTTTACCTGTTTGTGCTAAGCTAATTTCTAAATCAATAATTGGTTTGATTACATTATATTTTTCATCAGCTGTCCATGTTTTAAATTTTTGACCTTTCTTTGCCATATTTTTACCTCCTATTTCTATTTTAACAAAAGAAAAAGCAAACACATTCTTTTTGTGTCTACTTTTATCTTACAACTTCATTTATTAAATAAGTCATTCTTTTATATTATGTTATTCTTTTTCTAAGTAGTCTTCTCCTTTAAATGGATCGCTTCTTAGTAAATTAGGGAACTTTTGTTGTCTTAGTGCTTCATATGTTACCAAGGCTACGCAATTAGATAAATTTAAAGCTCTTATATTGTCACTAGTGGGTATTCTATAACATCTGTCTAAATTATTATGTAATATTTCTTTAGGTATTCCTGTACTTTCTTTTCCGAATATTAAATAGTGATTTTTATTTTTATCACTAAAATCTATTTCATCATATGATTTAGTACCATACCTAGTAAAGTAATAATATTCTCCTTCATTATTATTTTTAAAGTCTTCGTAATCTAAATATCTTTTATATTCTACTTTATCAATATAATTTACTCCACTTCTTTTTATTCTTTTTTCATCTAGTACAAATCCTAATGGTTCTATTAAATGTAATCTACTATTGGTACCTGCACAAGTTCGCATTATATTTCCAGTATTTTCTGGTATTTCTGGTTCATATAAAACTATATTAATCATTATTTATTATTCCTTCTTCTATTAAATATTCTTTTAGTAATTTTATATCATAATTATTTTTCTTTATATCAAAGTAACTGATTATTTTACCATTCTTATATATAAGTACTGCTGGATAATTGATATTTTTATCTTCTAGTTTTAGTTTATCTATGTTTTTATCAGTTAAATCTAAATATAGTATAGTATTATTTAGTGAGTAATCATTAATTATTAGTTTTAATTTCTTTTCAAACTCTCTTATTTCTTTGTTATTGAGTTTTGAAACATAAATAACTGAATCTTTATTTTCTACAAGAAAGTCATCTAGTTCGTTATAATTAATTACTCTTAAATATTTATCCATTATTGGTATTTTTAAATTATTTTCTTCGTTATTACTATGCCATACAAATAAATAGACTACTACTATTACGGTTAATATAAGGGTTACTGCTAGTAAAATATAATTTTTAAATGGTATATTTCTATTTTTTTCCATATTTTGATGCCTCCTTTTATATTGTAACAATTTATTATTGGTTTTTCAAGAAAATTATATGATTTTACATTTGTTTTATACATTTATTGTAATGATAACCTATAGTTTATTTTTAGTTTACTTTTATTATAAGGAATGTTATAATATAAGTGCTTTTTGAGGTGAATTATGAAAGAAAATTATAGTATTATGTGTGAAGATATTTTGAATAATTTAAATGGTAAAAAGAAGTTACTACTTCATAGCTGTTGCGGTCCATGTAGTAGTTATGTTATTAGTTATCTTACTAATTACTTTGATATTACTATTTTATATTATAATCCTAATATATATCCTTATGATGAATATTTAAAAAGAAAAGAAGAACAAATTAAACTTATTAAGGAAATTGATAAAAGTAATAATGTTGATATATTAGATTGTGATTATGATAATGAGAATTATGAAGAATTAATCAAAGGACTAGAAAAAGAACCTGAAAGAGGTAAAAGATGTTACGTATGTTATAGAATGAGAATGGAAAAAACTGCTAGTACAGCTAAAGATAATGGTTATGATTATTTCTGTACTACTTTATCTGTTAGTCCTTATAAGAATGCTCTTTGGATTAATGAAATCGGTAAAGAGTTAGAAGATAAATATAAAGTTAAATGGTTATATTCTGATTTTAAGAAAAAAGATGGATATAAAAAATCCATCTTGTTATCACAAAAATATAATCTATATAGACAAAATTACTGTGGATGTATATATTCTAAACCACAGTAATTTTTTTATTTCATATTTTTTATTACAAAGTATGCTGCTACTACTACTGCTATTGCTAGTACTAGGCATATTGTTCCAATAATAATATATTTTGTATTGGCATTTCCAGCACTATTTCTTCTTGCTACATTTGGTTGAAGATTTAATCCAGCACTATTTAAACTAGGATCTGAAACTACTGCTAGTTTCTCAGCCTGTGGATTAGGTTCATTTGTTATAGCACCATCATTTGGCATTTGTACCGGTGTCACTGTAGGAGCTGGAGCAGTGTTAAAAACTTGCTCTGCAGAAACTGATGGTTGTTCAGGAGTTATTGGTATGTTATTAGAAATAGGTGCTTGCTCTACAGGTGTTGGAGTTTCATTCACTACTGGAGCACTTGTAATAGCAACATTTGGCATTTCAACAATTGGAGTGTTTGGAGTAACTTCTGCTGCTCCCATTGTAGGAACTGACCAAGTTGGAACTGATTGAACAGGTTCCTCAACCTTGCTAGTTAAGCTTGTTTTAAAGAAATTTATTGCTTCTTCTACTAGTAATTTACTTGTAATAGCTATTGAGCAATTACTATAGTAGCTTTGTTCATTAAGTATTGGCATTTCAACTGATAACATAACTTTATTTTCATTTGTTAACTTATCTATTAATGTTTTTGCCTCTACTCCCTTTTTAGCTTCATTTGGTGTCAATATAACAATATTATATACAACTCCACTTAATTTATTTTTTTCTTCTGATGTAATATCATCTATAAAATATTTTCCTTCTGAATTTAAAGTTAATTTTGAAACAAAAACTTGCTTATTACTTTCATTTTCATCAGTACAATAAATTAAGTAATCTTTGTTTTCTAAATTAAATTTAACTATCATCTCTGCATCTTTTTTTATGCCATTAGCGTTAAGTGTAAACTTATTATTCATAATCTTTCCTCCATATAAACTATTTTCTATTCTGTTGTAAGTATACCATATTTTTTTAATAGTTACAAGTAATTAAGTAAAAATATTTTCTCTTTTTGTAATTTTTTGGTAATCTCTTTTGGCTTATATATAATAGTTTTTATTTTAAAACTTAGAATAAGGTTTAAAATAACACTCTAAGACTACAGGCTTAGAGTGAAAAAGAAAAAAGAAGAAAAACTTATCTTCTTCTACTTCTTACTTTTGGCTTTTCTTGTTCTACATCATTTTCTGAAAATGTATCAAAACTAAATGTCTCTTGCCTTTCTGTATTTGCAACAATTTGTTTTAATTCATTATATTTATAACTATAATCCATATCATTAATAGTTATTATTTCTTTTTCTGGTACATTAGAATTAACAAGAACATTAGTATTGTTTAATCCTCTATTGATTACTTCTTGATTCTTAACAAAAAATTTATTCTTTTCTATATCTCTTAATAAACTATTGTTTTTAATTATTTTTGCAAACATTGGTATATTTACTACTGCTGCTATTCCTAGTCCAAGTGCTATCTCATTAATTTGTGGCATATTACCAAGCCAATATGCTCCATTTAAAGATGCAGCGGTAAATAAAAATATTATGACAATTGCTATACCAGTTGATCTTATTGCTTTATGTTTTCTTTCTTTACTATTAGCAACTTGTTCTATCATCTTTCCTTCTAATTTGTCTTCATTATTTTCTGTATTAGGAATAGTATAATTACTTCCATCTGCAAAATTAACTGTTATTGTTTCTTCCTCTTTAGTATAGTTTAAAATAAAATTTTTTCTTTCTTCTTCATTTAATGAATAATCTTTCATAATGGTCTTCACTCCTTTCAAAGTGATACATATTTTAACACGAATTGTTATTTTTGTCAAATATTTGTATGCCCCAATTATGAAATACTATTATTTGTTAATAATAAAGTCTTCTAGTAATATATTATTATCAATATTTTTAGTATAAGTTATTGTTCCATTACTTTTAGGTACTCCTATTAACTCACTAGCTCTAGTACTATAAGTAACTTCAATGTCCGCTATATACTTATTATTCTTATATTCTACACTAATTGCTTTAATAATTGGTACATATACATTATTACTACCTGCTCTTCTATTTCTATAATAAACATACTCTTTATCATAAGTGGTATTACCTTTATCTTGTTTATTTAAATCAAAGTCTTCACCAAATAAATCTTTATAATATTTATTAAAAGTATCATAATCTAGATATGCTAAGGTATAATCATCAGTTGGTTCACCTTCTATTTTATTATTATCAAAACTACTTAATAAAATGAATTTATCATTTTCGTTTTTAGTAGATAATATATATTCCATTGTAAATAGTTGTCTATTTGAATATTCTTTTAATAAATTAGTACCATAACTAATATTATACTTTGTGCCATCTTCATTTTGATGGTCTATTCCATCTGTAATAATAAGCCATCCTAAAGGAGTACCTATTTTAGCTAGTTTATCATCTAATAATTTTATTTCTTCTTCTTTATTAAAATCTATTTTGTTTTCTTTAAAAAACTTGCTGTAAGCTATATAAACCGCTAGTAGAAAACATATTACTCCAATAATAATACATATTATATCTAACTTTTTCATATCTTCACCATTCCTAATATAAATATATCATAAAATATATAAAAAAAGAAGTTAATTTGATTAACTTCAATATTATTTTTATTTAATTTTTCTAGCTTCAAGATAATATCTCTTATCATAACTATGTCCCATAGAGAATGTTTTTCTAGGCAATGCTCCATCTAATATAACTGTTCTAAATAATTCTTCTTTTGGCATTGCTTCAAAAAGTATAGCTACATTATTTTCTTCCATGCCCATATTTTTGGTAGTTTCATCTCCATGAATATAATCTAACTTTCCTTTATTATCTTTTAGATATTCATCTAAGAACATTTGAATAGAACCTACGGCAATATTTGATTTAGGATTAGATATATATAGTTTTTTATCAATATCTTTTGTTACTAATTCAAAATACTGCCCATTTCCTTCTTCATTAATATCATAATATTTATATAATTCTTCAATTAACTTATTAACATCTGTATCAAATATTACTCTATGTATTGGTTCAAATTCTAAAGCTTCACTATGTAGGTTTACTAATTCTACTAGTGCATACCTTGATGGATGATTTAAATATTCATCAGGTGTCATAGTTTTCTTTACATTTTCATAGTTTGCTTTAGCAGTAGCTAGTGAATGATTTCCATCACCCATTGCAAATAATAGTATTCCTTTATCTTTAACATTATATTTTTTTTCAAAATATTCTTTGTCACATAATGCTTCAAGACCTTCTTCTACTTTAGTCATACTATCGTTATTTAGTTTATAACCTTTGATATGGCCGCCATTTTCCATTAGGTCAAAGTCATATACTACATCACTATCTGTAACTTCATTTTTTAAATCCTCAATTATTTTTTTCTTTTCATCATCTATTAGAATCATAATATGAGGAAGTTCTAATAAAGCATTCTCTCTAACTTTAAGTCTAGGTGGTATTCTTTCTATTACTGTTTTTTCTGTTGCTCTAATTAGGGTTTGTGATCCTTTTTCATAAGAATAGTCCTCTAGGTCAACCATTCCCATAAGTCCCTCTCTTACTCTTCCATCAGCTTGTGTTCTTTCTAGATAAATCATAGAGTCTTTTAATTCATAAAATAAATCTTCATCAAGGTATTCTTTCATAGTATCATTTATTTTATTTATTCTTTCATTAACATCACTATCTTCAAGAAATATTTCTGGTAATGTTATTCTAAGTGTAGATGGACTTGCTCCTACTATCTTCTCTACTTCATTCCAGTAGTCCATTTCACTAGTATACTGATCACAAGCTACTACTGACCACTTTGTCATATCAATGTTTTTTGGCAATAATATATTTGCTCTTTTAAATGGTATCATTTTTATACCCTCCTTTTCTAATTTATATACTATCACAATTTAACTAACTATTCAATGCTATTTGAATAATTTTAATACTTCTTCACGGTCATCAAAATGAGTTCTTTCACCATTTTTTTCTTGATATGTTTCATGACCTTTTCCTAGTATTAGAATGATATCTCCTTCCTTAGCATTATCTATGGCATATTTAATAGCTTCTCTGCGATCTGGTATTTTTATATATTTACCATTTGTTTTCTTTATACCTACTTCAATGTCATTCATTATATCATTAACATCTTCATATCTAGAGTTATCTTCAGTAATGATAGATAAATCGGCATATTTTCCTGATACTTCCCCCATATCATATCTTCTATCTTTGCTTCTATTACCACCACATCCAAATAGGCTTACTATTCTTTTGGGATTATATTTTCTCATAGTAGTTAGAATACTTTCAGTAGATACACCATTATGCGCATAATCTATAATAACGGTATATTTATTACTTACTGGTACTATCTCTACTCTACCTCTTACCGCTACTTGTGACAAAGCATTTTTTATACTATTTATATTGCAACCAAGTAAACTAGTAGTAAGAATTGCACAAGCACTATTGTAAGCTGAAAACCCTCCTGGTGTATTTACTAAAAACTTATCATTTACTATTCCACTAGTGGTCATTTCTAAGCCAATAAAGTGTTCTTTTCTAAGTAATTCTACTTTATCTATTACTAGGCTTGCTTCTTTGTTATGACCAAAGGTATATATATTACATGTACTATTTTTAATCATATTATTGTAGTAAGTATCATCTATATTAAAAATTCCATTTTTACACATTTTGAATAATAAACTTTTGCAATATATATATTCTTCCATATCTTTATGTTCATTTTCTCCTATATGATCTTCACTTAAGTTAGTAAATATTCCATAATCAAATAGCATTCCATCTACTCTTCCTACTTTTAATGCTTGAGACGATACTTCCATTACTAGATATTCTACACCATCATTTACCATTTCATTTAGATAGTTTTGAATATCATAACTTTCGGGAGTCGTATTTACTGTACTATAATGTTTATCTTTAAAAAACACTCCCATAGTACCTATTACTCCTACTTTCTTGTTATCTTCTTCAAGAATGTTTTTTATCATAAAGGAAGTTGTAGTCTTACCTTTAGTACCAGTAATAGCAATAGTAGTTAATTTACTACTTGGATTATTAAAATAATTTATTGATATTTGGGATAATATTTTTCTTGTATTATTTACTTTTATAATAGTAATATCCTCTCTAGTAATATTTTTTTCTACGAGTATGGCTTTAGCACCTTTTTCTATAGCACTATCTATATAGTCATGGCCATCAAATGAGGAACCTACTAGACATATAAATAAACAGCCTTCTTTTATTTTCCTAGAATCATAACAAATATCAGTTATTTCTGTATTAGTATTACCATTAATAATACTATATTCTACTTTTTCTAATACTTTTTCCAATTTCATAATTAGTTCACCTCTGATAATATTATATATTATTTTTGCTATTTTGGAAAATAAAATAGATAATATTTTTGTTTATATTACCTATTTCTTACTTTTTTTATTCCTGGTATTTCTAGCTGACCTTCCATTTCATTATTTGATAACTTAACTTCTTCTTCCATTACTTCTAATAATTCTTTATATTTGTTATCTTTTTCTCTCTCTAAATGTACACATTCCCTTCTCTTAAGTGTTCTGTCATTTCTTAACATTGATTCACGAGTAGATAATTTTTTCTTTTTTTCAATAAGTGGTTTTAATGTTTCACTATTTTTTTTATTTAACTTGTTATTTACTTCTTCAATATTCTTGTCTAGTTCTTCTAGGCTATAATTACTTATTTCTTTTTCTTTCTTTTTATTAGATAAAACATTTAATATTATAGAACTTGTACCTACAATAGTGGCTAGTAAAAATATTATGCTTGATATATTATTAAATACTAGCGATGTACTTAAACAGATAGCACTAATTAATGTTATAATTACTTTTAATTTTAATTTCTTTTTTGACGCTTTGATATCATTTATTCTATTTTTTAATTTTGCTCTTTCTTTGTATAAAAAATCTATTCTATCTCTAATATTAATTGTATAGCTATTAATTTTTTCTTCTAGGCTATCTATTTCTTTTTCATACTTAATTATTAATGTATCTAAATATGATATTTCATTATTTAAGTTATTTATTTTTAATAATATTTCTTTTATTTCTTTAATTTCTTCTTCCATAAAACTCACGATATATATGGTATTATAATATTAGTAATATGTCAATATATTTTTAAAGAAAAAGAACTAATCTAAGATAGTTCCTTCAATCTTTAATTCATCTTTAAATATTTCTTTGAATTCTATTAGTTCTTTGGCTATAACATCAGGATATACTGCTTTGGTAGTCTTTATGGCATCATATATATTTTTTAAATTTATAGTTCTTCTATTTTCATATATAGCATTAGAGAAGCATTGTCTTAATATAACTAAGGCAATATCTGGATACCTTGATGATATTTCATATACTCTTTTAAATTCAGTTGTCATATTAACAATAAATTTCATTATCTTTTCGTTGATAAAATCTGTATATGGAAGAATTACTCCAGTTTGTTTTTCTAGCTTTGGTAATGTCTTAAGTAATATTTCTACGGTCATTTCTTCAGTAGGTTCAGATACATCTACTTTTTCAAATCTTCTTAAGAAAGCTTTATCTCGCATTATATACCTTTCATATTCATAAGTAGTTGTGGCTCCGATTATCTTGATACTTCCTCTACTTAGTCCCTCTTTAAACATATTAGCTAAATCTAAAGCACCATTTCCTATTAAAGTGTGTATTTCATCAATGAAAAGAATTACTTTTTCTCTATTTTTTAATTCTTCTACTAGTTTTAGCACTCTATTTTCTTCCCCATTACCATTAATTAATGCAGTGGTATTAACTCTATATATAGTATATCCTTGAAGGGCATCGGGTACCTCGTTTCTTTGAATACGATAAGCAAGTCCTTCAACAATAGCGGTTTTACCTATACCTGGCTTACCTACTAGAACGGCTGATTTTTCCGGTGTTAAAAGCACTAATATTAATTTTTTTATCTCATCATCTCTAGCTACTGCGGGATTTGTAATATATGTAACTTCGGTTAGGTTATCCGCAAAACGATCTAATATTGAATCCATATTATTTTCCTCCTAATAAAGCGAGAAATACTAAAACTGAAGCACTAATCATTATGCCACATAAAAACATAGCATCTAAAAATCCACCACTCGTTCTCTTACTATAATCATAGTACATTTTATATTTTCTACTTGTCATAATATCTCCCTTATTTTATTCTTTATTTCTTCATTATCGATATCTTTAATGATATCTTCAAGTAATTTTTTCTTTTTATATAAGCCTAATTTTTCTTCATAGAAGTATAGTTTTTCTTCAGCAGTCTTAATATTTTTATGAATAGCATTTCTACTATAACCATCATTCTCACTTATTTCTCCTAGCGAAAGATTGTTAAAATAGTAGTCTTCAAAATACATTCTTTGTTTATCTGTTAATAATTCACCATAATAATCATATAAGATTATTAAATAATTTCTTTCTTCCATATTAGTTTATCTTTACCATTGTATATATTACTTCAATTATGATAAGTAATACTCCAAGTCCAAATAATGTATATACTAGTTTTTTCTTTTTTTCGTCATCGATGTAATAGTAACAGATACAAAATAGAAATAATGCAAAAGAAATAAGTGCTGCTGGCATAAATACTTCATTAGTAATAGCAAAGAATAATAGTACTAAAAATATTACTCCTACTACTAGAGTTATTATAAACTCAGTCCTTTTTAATTTTACAGAGTCAAATATTTTGTACTTTTCTTCTTTCTTTGGTTTAGTATTTTTTTTACTAACTTCTTTTTTCATGTTATCAATCCCTTTCTATAAATCTTTAAATAAGCCATAGATATATTTTTCAATATCAAATGGTTCTAAATCATCAGTTCCTTCTCCTAGTCCAACAAATTTTACTGGTATATCTACTTCTTCTTTAATAGCAAGAACTATTCCACCTTTAGCACTTCCGTCTAGTTTAGTTAGGATGATGCCACTGACATCAGTTACTTCTTTAAAGGCTTTAGCCTGCTGGATACCATTTTGTCCGGTAGTAGCATCAACAACTAATAATACTTCGTGAGGAGCATTTGGTATTACTTTCTTTATTACTTTATTCATCTTTGATAGTTCATTCATTAAATTAACTTTATTTTGTAATCTACCGGCAGTATCTATAAGAACAACATCATACTCGCCTTTAATTGCAGTATCTATTCCATCATAGACGGCTGCTGATGGATCCTTACTGCTTGTGGTAACTACTGGTACATCAATTCTTTTACCCCATTCTACTAATTGTTCGGTAGCACCCGCTCTAAAGGTATCTCCTGCTACTAGAATAACTTTTTTACCAGCATTTTTCATTCTATTTGCTATTTTACCAATACTTGTTGTTTTACCAACACCATTTACTCCTACAAAAAGGATAACAGTTGGACCTTCTTCACTATACTTTATCTTAGTATTTAGTACTTTGTTATCTACATACATAATAAGCATTTCATCAACAATTATTTCTTTTAGTGTGTCAGTATCTTTAATATTTTCTTCTTTGGCTCTTTTCTTTAATTTATCAACAAACTTCATAACGGTATTTATTCCAATATCCGCCATTATAAGAATATCTTCTAGTTCTTCAAAATAATCTTCACCAATATTTTTATATTTCTTTGATAAATCACTTATTTTAGTAGAAAACTCTTTTCTTGTTTTAGTAAGTGCTTCATCATATTTAACTATATCTTTATCTTTGCTAAAGACACTTTTTATTTTATTAAATAAACCCATAATAAACCTCCTATAATGTTTTTTTTCTTACTCTTCCTCTTTCTGTAACATTAGTATATTCTGATAGAATATTGTTTTTTAGATATAAATCTCTATCATCAATACTTTTTCTTCTTGCCAAACCAATTTCATAATCATTTAGTATAGATTTATCTATTGGTATTATATAACCACATCTTGGACACATAGTATAAAATTGTTCTTCAATTTCTCCAATGTAATTCATATAACTAATTTGATAAACTGCATCTGATGATAGTTCAAAATTAAATCCACATCCTTTATCTATTCTTCGTTCAAACTCAAATTTTTCATTATCTTTACAACTTATATTCATAACCTTACTTCCTTACTTCTAAAGTATAACATTTTTAAGTAAAATTGTAAATAAAAAAAGATTCAGAATTTTTTTCTAAATCTTTGTTTTACCTTGACCTTCCTTTTGTTTCATTAGTCATTTGATAGTTATATAGTCTTTTAAGTTGTTCATTGTCTATATGAATTACTTTACCACCTTTAGGATTTATTCTTTCACCACCAAAAACTATCCATATTGCATCAAGTGACATATTTGGCATTAAAGCTTCACCATCAGTAAAAATTATTTTATTTTCAACTCGTCTCGAGAAAGCACCTACGGCAACATCAAAGTCAGTACCTCCACCACCTTCAAATCGCATATTTTCTATATCTTCTTCTGTTCTAATCTCATGAAATCCATAGAATCTCGTATCAAAACATCCAACTTTCAATTTAGTATGTTGTAATATATTTTTACATTCTCTTAAAAAGTTCTTTAATAATACTTCATTTATTGAGCCACTTGTGTCAAGAACAATTTCAGTTTCCGGCATTGGTTGTTCTTCTAAATTAGCACTAACTACACCATTTTCAATAGTAGCATTTTTATAGGACCAATCAACATCATATTTTATTGCCTCTCTTAAAACATAACGCCAATCAATTAATGGTTTAGCAGTACCTATATCATTAACTGTTCTAATATCTCCATTCGTTGATGCACCAGCCTGTGATGCTTGTTTCGAAATTGCCTCTTTTAATTCTTGTAGCTGTTTTTTCTTATCTTCAAGGTTCTTTTTAAAAGCATCTTTTTCTCCCATACTTTCAAGTTCTTCCTGTTTCTTTTCAAGTTCATCTTTCTCTTCAACTTTTTTATCAGTTTTTTCTTGTTGTTCCTTATGTTTTTTTACTGCTTGTTCCCACATACTATGAGTATCATGCCCAACATCTTGTTTTGATTCATCTTCTTTTTGTGGATCCTCCCCAGATTCACCACCACTCTGTTCTTGTGATTGTTTTTTTTGTTCTTGTAAACTTCCACTACCTGAATTACCTTGCTGTTGTGATTGAGATTGTTGCTGATTATCACCACTTTGCTTTCCATCATTACTTTGCTGTTTACTTTCTTGATTTTGTTGACTATTACCTTGTCCACTTTGTTGTTGTCTTTGTTGTCTTTGCTGTTTTTCCTGTAATAATTTTTCATATAATTGTTCAGCATCATAACTAATAGCTTCCGCCATATCAATACCACCCGGTGCCATTTTTAAACCATCTCGTTTTAAAAATTGATTAATAACACCATCAGTAGCAATATTCCATAATTCAGGATTCTTACCTTCACTTCTTAATATATGATTGAATGCAATATGACATACTTCATGAGCAAATACAAAAGTTTGTTCCTCAACACTTAATCCCTCTAAATATTCCGAATTATAATATATTGTTTCTCCATCTGTAGCTGCGGTTGGAATATCTTTGTTTTCCTCATAACCTACACTTGCTACTACACTCCCAAAAAAAGGATATTTAACAAGCATTTTTCTTTTTAATGCTGCTATATCATACTTCATAACTTACACCTCAAATTCGTGCAACTAATGAAAATATTTCTTCACTTATTTTATTTTTATTTATTTTATTTGCAGTAACAATTATTACACAGCTTTTAGGTAATTCAAATGTAGATATTTTCCTATGTTCTAATAATTCACAAAACTTTAATTGTTCTTCTTTAGAAATCGAATCAATTTTATCAATTACTAATATTCTGCTGGCATTTGTATTTAATATTTCATTTAGCCATTTAGGAGGTACAAAATCTGCTCCATCATAATGACCATTTAACTCTTTAATATCAACATTGGCAGGTATTACAACTGCATCATCAAAATCCTTACTAGATATAAAATCAACTAATATTGGTGCAACATTTGCTTTAATATATGATAATAATATTTCTTTCTTATTTTCCATCATCTTCTTATACCTCCTCCTGGCATTTCAGCAAGTTTTGCTTCTGCAAGTCTTTCTAACTTACTTTCATCGCCATGTGTCCATAAAGCATCAAAAATTGCTACAAATTCTGCTCCTAATCTTGTAACGAATCCTCTAACTTTTTCTAAATTATCATCATCTACCAGTGTTAATCCCATAGCTGTTGCATATCTTTCAGCAGTATTTAATGTCTGTATATCTCTATCGGTATAATTTCCATTTATTACATCATCTAATGTTATTACTTGTTGATTACAAAATTGTACAAATTCTCTTGTTATATCTTCACCTACTAATGCCCTTAACATTTCTGGACTTCCTGTTGCATAAAGCATTTTAGAGGCCATTTCCCACTTTCTAGGATCAGCATTAGGTTTCTCACCATCATACTTACTTCGAAGTGTTTCACCCTTCTTATAAGCAATATAAGAATAAATTGCTGGATGTATATTATGTTCACTTGCCCACTTTAACCAACCTTCGGTTGTTGTTTTAATATATACATGAGCAAACCTATTGAATAATGGTTCTGCTAACTGATTTGCAGCTAATGAATCTTTCATATCATTTCCTGCCGCTACAATTCTAGCATTTTCTGGTAATTTCCAAATACCATTTACTTCTCTATCTAAAACTATATTAAATGCTATACCTTGAATACTTGGTAGTGCATTTGTTATTTCATCAAAGAATACTACATGAAATCTATCTGGTTCCTTTTCACATTTTTCTTGTAATTTCTTAAGCCATGTTGGTGGAACATCCATCATTTCTCCTGTTGATCCATTATATACACTTTTACCATTTAAACTTTCTGGTGTCGCATTACGAAGATATATTATTTCACAAGTAGGATCTATTTGTTTTACTCTTGCAGATTTACCCTCTGATGAAGGACCGTGTAAGAATACTGCTACACCGCTTTCTATTGCTCCTCTTATAATTTCTTCTTCACTTACTTGTCCAAATTTTAAACCATAAGGATTTCTTCTTCTTTCAGCTTGTTTTTCTTCAAATTGAGCTTTTTCTTCTAGTGTCACATCTTGAAGACGAGTAAATGTTACAGATTGGGTTAAATCTCGAAGCATATATCTATCAAGATATTCTTTCATTTCTGTTCTATCAAAATCACCTTCATAATTAGTTCCTTTATCAAGAAATCTTATACCAGAAACCAATCCTTTTTTTGAAATTAAAATTCCTGTTCTATCATCTATCAACCATTTAACTGGTGATACTTCTACCCAAACGTAATCACCACTTCTATATTCAACACCATTTGAAAGCATGTAACTACTAAAAGAAAGGGTAGCCTTTATACAAATATATTTCTTTCCTTGATATTCGTATTCATCATAAGTTACAGTTTTTTTTGTATCATAGTCATCAGCTCTTGTAGAATTAAATGTGTAATTTCTTCCTGTTTTATTCATTCCTATTTTATATATTGACTTTAGTATATTTTGCATTCTTGAGTCAGCAGCATTTTGAGGATATTCTCCATATTCTACTTCTTCTGTTCCATTGTATCCCCTCACTCTGTTCGGGGAGATTTGAGAAAAGATTACAGAAGATTGCAAAACTGGGCGAACAGCACCTTTGCAATCAAACCTATAGAAGTTTTCCAAATCACCATGTACATTGACCGCGCAGACATTTTCTTTGCCATCACTAGATCTAGTCCAAAAATAACTAGTTCTACCAGTTAAAGATCTATCTTCATCTATTATACAATCAGCATCTTTCCATAAAATACCACCTGTCAAAACACATAAATCTGTAATTGCAGCTTTTGTTCCATATTTTCTAATTACTTCTAATTGGGGTTCACTACTGTTTCCCCAAATTTGTCCTTCAGACAATAAAGTTAAATCTTTACTATTCATTTTAATCATCACCACAATTATATTTTACCATATAATTTTATTTTTTCTTACTGTTTTTTGAAAATTCATAAATTTTATTTTACATTTGATAATAATTTATCACATTTTTCGTTAGAATATTTTAAATGTGCTTTAAAAAAGTTAATTTCAATATTGATATATTCTTCATCAATAATAGATTTGTTTTTCAATTTTTTTATTGTTTTGATATCTTTTCTCATTCTTTGTTTAGAAGAAAATCTAAGTTTCCTAATACCTTATCACTACCAGTAAGAATATGATTAAATCCAAGAAAATCTATGCCATTGTATGCAATTCCAATTTGTGTTTTTTGATTAAGTTCTAAATTTAATTTCTCATTGCAAGCTTTATTTATTTCTTCTAAACAATATTGCAAGTACCACTTATCACAATGAATCAATATAAAATCATCCATATATCTAACATAACCTTTTATTCCTAATTTTTCTTTAACTAACATATCAATTCTGTCAAGATAATGCAAAGCAAGTCGTTGGCTTAATTGATTTTCTAATACTAAACCCTTTTCTAAATTATCTGGTTACATTGTTAATGATAAAATAAAGAACTAGGAAAAAGAATTGTTACATTAAATTGTCAAAGATGTGATACTGAAAAATTTATAACAAAGAAATATTTTAAAGATTAATCCTTTAAGATGATTTTTATAATGACCTAATGATTTTTAAGTCGCTATTTTTAATTTCTAACAATCAAAGACACTTTCTTTATAAATAAAAGAGAAACTATTTTGCTTCTTCTTGAGCTCTAGTTTCTCTTATTACTGTAACTTTAATAGTTCCAGGATATTTTAGTTCATTTTCTATTTTTTCTTTTATTTCTCTAGCTATTTGATGAGCAGTTAAATCATCTACTTCATCAGGTTTAACCATTACTCTAAGTTCTCTTCCTGCTTGAATAGCATAAGCTTTTTCTACGCCTTGCATCTTGTTACCTATTTCTTCAAGTTGTTCTAATCTTTGAACATAGTTTTCACTAGAATCATTTCTTGCTCCAGGGCGTGATGCTGATACAGCATCCGCTATTGCAACAATTGATGATATAATGCTGGTAGGTGGAACTTCTCCATGGTGTGAAGCGATAGCATTTATAACAACTTCATCTTCACCATATTTCTTAGCTAAATCTACACCTATTTTAACATGTGATCCTTCCATTTCAAAGTCAATTGCTTTACCTATGTCATGTAATAGACCTGCTCTTTTGGCAAGATTTACATTTTCTCCTAGCTCACTAGCCATAATACCTGCTAAATTAGCTACTTCCATTGAATGAGTTAAGGCATTTTGTCCATAACTACTTCTGAAATGTAGTTTGCCTACTATTTCAACTAATTCAGGATCCATCTTTGATAGTCCTAATTCATATAAAGCATTTTTACCAAACTCTTTTATGGTTTGTTTAACGTCTGCACAAGTCTTAGCATATAATTCTTCTATTCTAGCAGGATGAATTCTTCCATCTTTAATTAGAGTCTCTAACGTAAGTCTAGCTATTTCTCTTCTTAAAGGATCGAAACTAGATATTACTATAGCTTCTGGAGTATCATCAATAATTAAGTCAACTCCGGTTACTGATTCTATAGTTCTAATATTTCTTCCTTCTCTACCAATTAATCTACCTTTCATTTCGTCGTTAGGTAGTGTTATAACTGATACTGTCTGCTCACTTGTAATATCTGCTGCATATTTCTGCATAGTACCTACAAGTAATTCTTTAGCTCTTTCATCAACTTCTAGTTTAGCCTCAGATTCCATTTCTTTTATGTATGCTGCTATTTCTTTTGACATCTTTGTCTCAACCATTTTCATAACTGCATCACGAGCTTGTTCTTTTGTATATTTGCTTATTCTTTCTAATTCTTCAAGTTCTTTTCTTTTTATTTCTTCCATTTCTTCTTTAGCTTCTTGAATTTTTTGCTGTTTATCAAGTAAATTATTTTCTCTTTCTTCAAGAGCAGTTTCTCTATTTTGAAGGGCAGTATCCCTTCTGTCAATATTATTTTCTCTTTGAAGAAGCCTATCTTCTTGCTCTTTAACTTCACTTTTCTTTTCTTTAATTTCTTTATCAGCTTCTAATTTTAATTTATGAATTTCTTCTTTTGTTTCAAATAAAGAATCTCTTTTAATCTTTTCAGCTTCTTTTTTAGCTTTATCTATTATAGTATCGGCTTTATTACTATCTTTTTTATTCTTTAAAAAATTAAATAAAAATACTAAAGCAAGTCCTATTCCCAATCCAAGAACAAATAACAAAATGGAGAGAACTGTTTTGTCCATATATATACCTCCATTCTTAATATATTTTATAGAAAAAATCATTAAATATTAATTTAAACTATACAAGTTAATTTTATCTTAGATTTTTTCTCTTGTCAAGTGCTTTTATCAAAAGAGAAAATGCTTAAACTCTTATACTAAAAAAATAAGCGCTTGGCTTACTCTTCATTAAAATATTTATTTAGTATTTTATCTATATTTTCTTTGTTAATTGGTTTGATAATGTAATCATTAAATCCATATTCGATATATTTATCTTCTATATTTTTATTATTTGGTGTAACCATTATAATTGTTATAATGTTATACTTGGCCTGTTTCTTAATATAATTTAATATATCATTTTGATTTTTAATAACTTCATTTGTAAAACTATCTATTTCAAAATTAGGAATAATATCATCAATAATAATCATATCAAATGTTTCATTAGCACTTAGCATATTTCCCATATCTCTTCTATTTTTCACTGATACAATTTCAACATTATATGGCCTTAGTAATATTTTTATTTCTTTTAGTCGTAGATTATTATCGTCTACTATTAGAATTCTTTTATTACTATAATTATGATATTTGATTTTAACATTCTTATTTTCTTGTTTTTCGTTTATAACATCATATTCACTCATAAGTCTTTGGTTAATACCCATTAATAAATTAATAGTATTATCTTCTTTGGTTATAGTTATACTACCATTCATTTTTTCTAATAGATTTTCTATTATCTCATAATTAACATCATTTGTTTTAGTTAATTTAAGTTTTTTTGTTTTTTTATCTTCTTCTAAATAATCTAAAATAGATTTATCACTGGTTACAAATTTAAATCTTAATCGAGAAAATCTACCAACTTTAATATCATCTATTACCAATGACATACTCTTTTTGTTTGATATTGATACAATTAAATCAAAAAAATATAGAATAGTTTTGATAACTCCTGATTCATCGCCATATAGTACTGATGGTAGTTTATCACTAATTTCAATATCTAACTTAATTTTGTTTTTTCCATCTATTTCTAAAAATTGTTTTAATTTATCTAGCATATCTGCCATTTCATATTTACATATAATTGTTTTAGGTTTACTTTTAACTATTGCTAAATCAAGAATACTGGATATTTTATCACTTAGTTTAACAGAATCTTTTTGAAATTTATATAAAACATTATTTAATTCTTTGATGTTATTTTTATCTACTTTTGTTTCATTAATTAATTCTAAACTTTTAATTGAAGATTCTAAATCTTTAGAAATATCCCCTATTAAATTTAGTGTTTTTCTAGAAGATTCTTCTACTAATTGTTTTTGAAATGCTAATTCTTTAGCCATTTTTACATCTGGATTTTCTATAGTATTATACATAATAAATAATATATATGCATAGAAGAAACCTTCAAATATTAGTTCTTTACAATAGCCTCTTATTAAGAAGCCAATCAAATAAAGTATTATTAATATTATATATGGAGATATTTTTTTGATTGAATATTTTTTCACAAGAAAATAAAAGAGTGTTGTTAAGAAGAAGGCAAAACTCAGAATAGTGTGACCTAAAGCCACATCATATGCAAGGCCTTCACCATCTAATAGTTCTCCTTCCAATATGACATTTAATGGTAATAATATTATAAACAATATTGAAATAATGGTGACAATTGCTAAAACTTTTTTTAATTTATTAAGTTTTTCTTCTTTATCATAAATTGATATACAATAAAACATTGAATACAAGTTAAGTAAAGCTAAAATACTCATATATATTTTTTGTAAAATGCATATTAAGGTAAAATTACCAATTAATTTAGCCACTATGTATGTTGAGATTCCCACTAATAAAAATGAAAAATTTAATCCTATTAATTTAGCATATGTTTTTGTTTCAATTGTTTCTATGTTTGGCTTTGAATAGAATAATACTATTAAAGTTGTAATTATAAGTAACCCCACTATTTGTAATATAATTGCTTGCATAATTTTACCTCTTTTTTTCTTTTTTATTTTTTTAATTTTTTTGAATGACCTCTTAATAAGAAGGCATTATTTATATTAATATCTAAGTTTTCTAAAAAACTAAATACTTCTTCTTCACTAGTAATGTTCTTGTCGTGAAAACTCTCACTTATAGCATCTTCTAGTGAGAAACCATAACCATAGTTACATTTTTCTACTATCTCTTTTTGGAAATCATAAATATATCCCTCTGGTACATTATCTCTTTGAAAAATAGGCTGAGTCTCTAGTATTTGCCATTTTAATGTCGCTAATTTATCTCTTAATTCACAATTTAATTCTACTTCGGTTTTCGTAGTACTTTTAGCAATTCCATAATTTTTTCCTATATTGAAATAGAACTTATTACCATATTGCTCTACTGCTATTGGAACTATTTCTACACCTGTTTCTTTTGCCATTCTAACAGTTCCTACAAATGTTTTCATTACTATTACATTTGGAGTTACATTCCAAGCTCCTTCTGGATATATTAATAAATTACCACCATTATTCAATAGTTCTACCGATCTATTATAAGCTATTTTTCTGTCTATTTTATTCTTTGTCTCTAATGGTATAACTCCATTAAGTTTTAATCCTTGATAGATTGGCATTTTATACAATATACCTGGATCTCCAAGCATTAGATAGGCTGGCTCTTTAATAATTTGAAATGTTCTTTGTATATCATTACCGCCTATATGCGTACAAGCAAATATTTTTGGTACACCTTTTTTGGCATTATTTTCATTAGCAATAATTATATTTTTCTCTTTTGATAATGTTTCATCTATTTTTAGTATTAGGTTAATTAATGGATGAATCTTTTTTCTTAACTCAATACCTTTTAATTTATCTCCTTTATTGTAGCAATAAATCCTATACTCTGCGTAATAATTAACTAATTCTTCAATTGCCATATTTCTTTTTTCAATCAAAGTTAATTTCTTAAATGTATCCATAAACCACCCTCCAAATAATTAATAATTAATCATATGCACTATTATAACATAAAAATGCTATTTTTTGTAACTTTTTAATTATTAACTATATATTTTAGTATATAGTTACTGCTTATATATAATAGATGCACTGGCATATTAAATTAAGACTCTTAAAATGAGGCTTAATTTAACACTCATAAGACTACAGGCTTAGAGTGAACACCAGAAAAAACTTACCACTTAAGGTAAGTCTTTATTATCTTGTTTTTGATTTATATGGAATATCAAATGTTACTTCAATCATATTCATTTGTTCAAAATAACTTGCTTTAATTATATTATAGCCTTCACTAACCATTTCTTTTAATCTATCAAAACTAACAAACATTGTAGCACCACCAATAGTTAATCCTTCACTTCTTTTTCCTGTTGCTACTTCACTAATAAATTTATTTATTTCTTCTGCTGATGATACTGTTTTATTTGCACTACTATCTAAATCATTAGGTGTATAAAAGAAACTATTATTATTTGATTCTTTGTTCAAATCTCCTGGTTTGTGGAAGAAATCACCTGTATTTGTTTTTTCTTCTAGATTTTCTGGTGCTTTAAAATAATTACTCATTTTCTCCTCCTAATAATATTTTAGCAGTTCTAACCATTTGTGCTGAATATCCCATTTCATTATCATACCAAGCAATAATTTTAACTAATTGCTTACCATCTACTTCAAGTACTTTTGTTAATGATAAATCCACTACTGCTCCATAAGTAGAACTAATTATATCCGAAGATACTATTGGATCAAAAGTACCTTTAATAGTTTCACTTTCATTATTTAAAAACATACTATTTATTTCATCTTCAGTAGTCTTTTCTTCTAATTCTAATGATAAATCTATTAATGAACCATCTGATACTGGTACTCTAATTGCTCCTCCTGATAATTTACCTTCAAGACTTGGTATAACTTTTCCAATAGCGGTAGCTGCTCCTGTTGAAGTTGGAACAATATTCATAGCACATGCTCTTCCTCTTCTGGAATGACTACCTTTCTTATGACTTACATCTAGTGTTACTTGATCGTTTGTATAAGCATGAATTGTAGTCATAAATCCTTTTATGATACCAAAGTTATCATCTACTAATTTTAGTACGGGTGCAAGACAATTAGTAGTACATGAAGCTGCACTCACTATTTTATCACTATCGTCTAGGATATCATCATTTACATTATAGACAACAGTCTTGACATTTCCTTTGCACGGAGCACTTACTAATACCTTTTTAGCTCCTGCTGTAATATGCTTCATGGCATCTTCTTCTTTAGTAAATTTTCCAGTACATTCAAATACTAAATCTATTCCTAGTTCTTTCCAAGGTAAATTTGTTGGATCCATTTCTTTGTATACTCTTACTTTTTTACCCTCTATTATAATGTTTTCTTCATCATAAGTTATTTCTTTATTATAGTTACGATGATTAGTATCATACTTAAGAAGATAAGCTAATTCTTCTGGTGTACTTAAGTCATTAATAGCTACTATATCAAAATAATTATCTTCTTCTATTAATCTAAATACTAGTCTTCCTATTCTTCCAAAACCATTAATTGCTATTTTCATAATCTTCTCCTCTTTCTTAGTCATTAGCATAATTATCAAAGTATCCTTGTATTAATATTACAGGTGTTCCTTTATCTCCTGAACCACTAGTAAGGTCACATAATGAACCCACTAGGTCTACTATTCTTCTTGGGGTCGTTCCTAAGCTCTTATTTTGGCCTACTAGATTTGATTCTTTTTTCTTTATTTCCTCTTTCATGGCTTCGTTAAGAGCATCTCCTCGTAGGTTTGATAAGGTATTATCAGATACATATTTTAGTTTTATCTCATTTGGAGTACCTTTTAATCCATCTGTATATGCTGGTGATACTACAGGATCCGCTAATTCCCATATTTTACCTACTGGATCTTTAAAAGCACCATCACCATATATTAATACTTCTACTTTTTTACCTGTTTCTTCAAACATTCTTTTTTGAATACCTAAAACTAAATCTAAACCATCTTTAGGAAATAATTTTAATTTTTCATCAGTACTCTTGTTTGAACCTAATAGTCCATATTCAGCATTGTAACCGCTACTATTGATACTATGAGTCATTATGTTATCTAATCCTAATATAATATTAGCTTCTTTTAATAACATCTTAGTTCTTTCTCTAGTATGGATATCACAAGCTAAAACATCTTTAGTATATTTTAATATTTCTTTGGGATTATTAGAGAAAATAAATTCTATTTTACAATTTTCTTTTTCACATATTTCAGTATATACATCTATATAGTTTACTCCTGTGAATTCGTGGACGATATTTCTAAAGTATTCATTATACTTCTCAATACCAAATGAATCACTATATGGATTAATATTATATTTATCTAATAAGTCCTCACTAAATAAATGATTACCTACTTCATCTGCTGGATAAGAAAGTAACATATATATCTTATCTACTCCTCTAGCAATACCCTTTAGTATCATAGAAAATCTATTTCTACTTAATATTGGAAATACTAAACCAACTTCTTTATTTGGAAATTTGTTTTTTATATCTTCTGCTATATCATCTACTGTGACATAGTTACCACTGGCAATACCGACAACTGCTTCAGTTACTCCAATTATATCACGGTCGCGTATTTTAAAGTTTTCACTTTCACTGGCTCTAAGGACTGAATTTACAACAATCTCTTCGAGATTATCTCCTTCTTTAATTATTCCTGTTCTTATACCTCTCGCGGTAGTTCCTACATATCTCATGTCTATCACTCTCCTAATATAATTATATATTATATAAATTTAAATTAAAAGAATTTTACTATTACTTGACACTTTTTTTGTCATAAATTATGTTATTTATACCACTTGATATTACTAATGATAATTTATCTATTTGGAAATCTATTTCTTTTGGAGTTACAATAAAATTATAGTTAAGTGAATTTAGTACCTCCTCAATTAAACTTATTCTATCGGCATCAGATAATTCTCCTATTAAGCCTAGTACTTCTTTCTTCTCTTCAGTACTTAGATTTTTATCTTTTATTTTATCTAAATAGTTATATCTATTAAATACTAGTTTATTTTTTGATGAATTATCTTTAATGTAAGAGATATGTTTGAATAAATAATTTATTGTATCATATACAATAATGGAAGAACCTACTACTGTGGGAATACCTATGGCAATAACTGGTATACCAAGGGTATCATTACTTATCTCTTTACGCATGTTACCTATACCACTTCCTGGATGGATACCAGTATCAGTTATTTGAATACTCTTATTTATTCTACTTATTGTAGAGGCCGCTAGTGCATCTATTACTATGATAAGACTAGGTTTTGTTTTTTTTGCTATTGATAATATTATATCTTGCGTTTCAATACCTGTGTCCGCCATTACACCTGGGGCTATTTTGGATATTTTTAAAATATTTTCTTCTGGATTTCCAAGGAGAAATAGATGCCTTGTTACAATAATATCTTCAAGAGCTTTTGGTCCTAGGCTATCTGGAGTACTCTTAGCATTACCTAGACCCACAATTAGTATAGAAGATTTATCATAGTCTGACAAAATAGTTTTTAGTTCATCTTCAAATACTTTAGTTACTTTCTCTCTATTAGTGATATCTGTAACATCTGCAAATTCGATAGTAATATAGTTACCTTTTTTCTTATTTAATATTTTACTTGTCTCTTCATCAACATTTACTTTTGTTACCTTAATATCATCAATATTATAGGTATCACTTTTGATACTTAAACTACTATTTTCTATGGTATCTAATACTAAATCAGTATGTATATCATACTTTTTTAGGTCAATTTCATGATTCATTGTTATCACCAGTAATATTTTTTACAAAAAGTACCGAAAATATTTGCTTTTTTAGCATTTTTTTGGTAAAATTATAATTAGTTTTGGGAGGAGATGAAATTTATGGCAAACGTTAAAAATGCAAAGAAGAAAATTAAGCAAATTAACAAAGTAACTTTAGCAAACCAACAACTAAAATCTACTGTTAAAAACGCTATTAAAGAAACTGATAAAGCAGTAGCCGCTGGTAACAAAGAAAGAGCTGAAGATAGATTAAAATTAGCTATCAAATCTTTAGACAACGCTAAAGTAAAAGGTTTAGTACATAAAAATAAAGTTGATAGAGAAAAATCTAGATTAACTAAAAAAGTAAATACTATGGAAGTAAAGTAATTACTTCTTTTTTTATTTAAAAAAAGGGAACGGAATGTCCCTTTTCTTCATCAGAAAAATGATAATTGTTATTTATTTTGCTACAATAGATTTAACTCATTTTTTAAACTTTCTTGTAATAATTTAGAAAAGTTAATACCTTTCATATCTGCAAGATTTTTTAACCACTCTGGCATAGTTACTGTTGTATTTACTGTTTTGGAAGATATTTTCTTTTCGTGTTCTATAGGATCTAACTCTACCATAGTAATAAAGTCGCCATCTTTTACTTTGATGTCCATATAATTGAATGTTGGTTCTGGTAATCTATCTTTATACTCTGGTAACATAGCATACAATGCATCTTGTGCCATATAATATGCATCATCAAAACCAACACCATATGTAAACACATCATCAAAATCAATAAATTTTACATTGTATGCATCTCCTTCTTTGGAAAAAATTGCAGGATAAAAATATTTTTTCATTTTTTATTAGTAGTTTAGTAATAGTGTTTCAAGTACAGAAACTAAAGTTTAATTCCTGTACTTTTCACTATTTGTGATAAAGTACCTATGGGAATATCCCCTTTATGGTTGGGAACTATGCAAACTTTGTTATCTTTTTTATATTTCATATGCGAACCTTTTTGACTTATAAGAACCCATCCATCTTTTTCAAGTGCTTTTATCACTTTTTTAACAACTACCATCTTCCTCCTTTCATTATGAAATTATACCACCTTTTTTTACACTTGTCAACACGTGTATTTGCTTTTTTCAATTATATTATATGCAATGCAAATTTAAATATAACTTATATTTTTTATGCAATAAAATAATACTTCAATTTGAAGACCTTAGGCTTCAAATTGCCTCGGAAGACTACAGGCTTACGAGGAATATAAAAAGAAAGAGAATTAAATCTCTTCCTATATCATATTTTCTAGGTTATCTATAGCTTTCGTTTTAGCAGAATTCATTTTTCTAGCTAACTTCTTAATATTACCATTTTTAATGTTTTGATATAGAGCGGCACTACCTACTCCTATACCCATACCCATTAAAGCCATACCTACTTTGGATTTCATTATTTTATCACCCCTTTAAAATATGACAGGTATTTAAGTATTATTAAATACCAATAATATTATTTACTAAATTATTATAATTATACTAGATGTTGTATTTATTTATTATTAAATCTTTTAGGGTGGTTTTTCTATTGTCTATATAGTCATTGTTTATACCATAGATAAAAGAATTTGGCTCTCCGACAATGATGAGACTTTTTTTAGCTCTAGTAACTCCAGTGTAGACTAGTTTGTTGTATAGCATTCTTTTAAAGTTTGAAGTTATTGGCATGATAACGGTATCGAATTCACTACCTTGGGCTTTATGAATACTAATGGCATATCCATGTCTAAAGTTAATAAATTTATCAGGAGTGTATTCTACGATATTGCCATCATAATTTATATTTATTTGATTTGGTATTTTTTTGCCATCTGATACAATGATTTCTTCAATATATCCAATATCACCATTGTAGACATTATTGTCAGGATCATTAACTAATTGAAGGACTTTGTCGTATTCTCTATAGACAACATCTTTGAAGACTATTTCTTTTTTGTTTTTGGCTTTGGGATTGAATAACTCTTGGAGCATAATATTTAGACTGTCTATGCCATTTATGCTCTTGTACATTGGAGCCAGTACTTGGATATCCATATCGGAATAACCTTTTTTGATAGCTTTGGTTACTACTTCTTTTATGTAGGATAAGGTATTATCATTGTCACTATTTATGAATAGGTAATCATCTTTTTTTATGAATAAGTCTTCGCTAATGTTTTTGCTTTTTATGTCATAGGCTAGATTTAATATATATGATCCTTCAGTTTGACGATATATTTTGTTTAGACTTATTACTGGAAGGCAGTCGCTATCTATTAAATCTTTTAGTATTTGACCTTCGCTAACACTTGGAAGCTGGTAATAATCTCCGACGAGTATAAGATGAATATCTCTTTTTGTTCCTTTTAGAAGTGCTTCCATAAGAAGAGTATCAATCATACTTACCTCATCTACAATGATGTATTTTTCTTTATTTGGATTATATTCATCTGTAGCAAAGGTGTTGGTATCTTTATCCCAACCTAGGTATTTATGTATGGTATAGGCGGGAAGATTTGTTGTTTCCATCATTTTTTTTGCCGCTCGTCCAGTGGGTGCAAGGAGTGCTATATCGGTGTCGCGAGCTTTCTTACTATCCATAATGATACTGACAATGGCTTTGATTATGGTTGTTTTTCCTGTACCTGGTCCTCCAGTAATGATGGTGATGTTATTGTTTACACCACTTTCAATGGCTTTTAGCTGAATATCATCATAAGTTATTTTATTAAATTTATCGTTATCAATATATTTCATTATACTGGTATTTGTCATAATTGGCATATCGTTTAGGAAGCAGATTTTTTCACAGATGTATTTTTCAGCTTCGTAAAAATGTTTTAGATAGTATCTTTTTTCTTCAATAACTATTTTACCTTCACGGACTAACTGTAGAATTAGGTAATCAAACTTTTCTGAAGTAATGCTAACGTAACTGGATAAATTGAATGATATTTCTTCTTCGGTTAGATAGGTGTCCCCATTGTTAAAGCAGAGATTTTTCATGACATATATTATTAGTGCTTTTACTCTGCGGTCATCTTCTTCATTAATTCCCATTCCTATGGCTATTTCATCTATTTTGGTAAAGGGCATTTCATCTGTTTCAATTAGTTCATATATATTAGTATTTACTGTATCTAATATTTTATTATTGTATTTGTTTAAAAAGCTTAAGGATTCTTTCATTTCAAAACCTAACTTGGTTAGTTCTATTACAATACTGGATGTATCTTGATAGTCTTTTAGTACTTCATATATTTTGTCTATTTTTTTGTCTGTTAGTCTTGGTATTCCTACGAGGCAAAATTTGTCTTCGAGTATTTTGTTTATGACATCTTCTTTTAGAATACTTACTATTTTTTCCGCTGTTTTTTCTCCGATGGGAAATAGATCGCTTGATAGGAATGTTATTAGTTCTTCTTCTTTGGTGGGAACATTTATGTTAAAACTATTTACATTCATTTGAAGACCATATTTAGGATGATTAGCTACTTCTCCATATAATATATATTCTTTTTTATCGCTAAGTCTTGGAAGAGTTCCAGTAATATTTATTACATCTCCTTCTTCAAACTCGGAAAATGTACTTTCTTTTACCTTGAATAGTCCTACCATGTAACTATTTATTTCATTACGATATATTTCTTTATATAGCATTCCTTTGATAAAATTTTCTTCCATTTGATACATCCTTTCTTCTTAATAATTATATCAATTTAGGAAGGTAAAGTAAATAAAAAAGAATGGTTATTAATAAAAAAAACTATCTCATAAAACGAAAGAGAACTATCATTTACTTTTTTTGATAGTTCGTTATTAGTTTACTAGTTTTATATAAATAATCAATCATTTTATTTATTTTTATACACATTTTATATTCGTCATTTTCTAACTCTATCTTACTGGGAATAGCTATCTGGCTGAATAAAAGTAATCTTTCTTCTTCTTTTAATGGATAACTACTTTCGTAGTAATGGAATAAGTCATCAAAGTCTAATTCTAGATAGTGATTCTTATAAAAGGATAATAAATCATATATAGGACTATCTATTCTACTTTTATTCCAACTAATAAGATAGGGCTTCTCACTTTTTATATAATGATCAAGTGTAATGTTATTATGAATATTGACCACTCGCTCATTTTTGCTATCTTCTATTTGTTTATACCATTCTTCTATTTTGTCTCTGGAATAATAGATGCTTTCAAATATTATATTTATATTTCTCGCTATTAAATATGAAGATGGCGACATATATACTTCTTTTTCTATTGATGTTATTAAGTTGGTGTAATAGTTATTTAGATAGTCTAAGTTGTTTATAGTAGTTTCGTATATTTCTTTGTTGTGGTCAATGTCTACTTCTCTATAAAATGTAGTTTTACTGTGAAGAAGACTAAGAAGATATATTAGGTCCATGGCTTTTTGTTCTTTTGGTTCATAACTATTTTTAATGTATGGGTATAGTTCGTATTTTTTATCAAGAGCAACTGGTTCGGGAAAATAGTCAAAGGAACGGGATTTTAAATAGCTATATGTTCTTTCTATGTCATCTTTTTTTCTTTCTTTAACCACTAATTTGTCATCTATTATTTTGGCATTTGATAGAATGGTAATTTTTTTTATGGGAATATTATACTTAGTAAGTATTTCGCGTAGATTGTTATTCACCTTTTTTTGGAATTATTACTTTTTCCCCTGGCTTAATATTGTTTATATCGTTATAGTTTTCGAAGTCTTCTTTGGATATTTCATACTTAGTAAGTATCTTCTCGAGAGTATCATCTTCTTTTACAATGTAGACATAGTATGTTGTATATGTTTCTGTGCTATCTAGGTTGGAGAATAAATCTGTTCCGATATTTATTGTTTCCTCTCTTGATTCTTTAGTACTGCTGGTATCTGGTGATTTTACTTCTGCTTTTTCTGGCGCTATATCATCCTCCTCTGGAATGTCCATTGGTGTACTTGGAGTTCTTAACGTCTCTTCTGGAGCTTCTTTTGATTCTTTTGGTGCTAATAGGTCTTCTGGTTCATCTTTTACTGGTTCTTCTGGTAAATACTCTGCCTCAATAAATAAGTCAATATTTACTTTTAAAGTGTCTTCATTGATTATATCGTAATAGAAGTCTTCAATATCGGCATTAACAGTACTTATGTCATATCTAGGATCTAAAGTGATATCAAATGGTAGATCAAATGAGAAGTCTTCTCTGCTGATGGAACCTTCATTCATTTTGTAGTCTCCAGTTATGTGGAAAGCTCCGGATACTACTTTGTCCTCGGTTACCTCTATGTCTCTTTCTAATGATATAGAGGTAATTTCACTAACTTTTGTTTTAAATGGTAATTCTTTTTTGAATGGTATAATTTGTTTCATAATCACTCTTCCTTTCAATAAAGGATATGTTAAAATTTGTAAATTATGAAAAAAATAGTTCTTTTTTTTATAATTTAATGTTATACTTAATTAAGGGAGGTAAATTATGGGATTAAATGGTTTATTAGGAAGTAATGATGGTTTTTCTAGTAATTTCGGAGGTGTAGCTGCCGCTGGGGTATGGATGATTGTATCTGTTATACTTGCTATAATTGGTGGTATTGTTTTATACTTTGTTGTCTTTACAAAGCAAAATGAGCATAAGTTTACTGGTACTATGGCTTGGATATATGATTTCTTTACATTCAAAAAAATGTTATTAGAAACCTTACTTAAGATATTATATATGATTGTGGCTATATATATTACATTGTCTTCATTCTCATTAATATCTATAAGCTTTATCGGTTTCTTACTTCAATTAACTTTAGGAAATCTACTTGCAAGAATTGGATTTGAATTTTCTTTATTATTATTAACAATCTGCAAGAACACTACTGAAATTAATGATAAGTTATCTAAAAGCAAAAAAGAAATAAAAGAAGAAAAAAAAGAAGAAAAGAAAGATAAGGAATAAAATTATCTTTCTTTTTTACTTGCTATTTGAGTTTAATTTACGAACTTTGGTCAAAGTTTCTTTATTTACTTTTTGATTTTCTACTAGTTTATTTTTTATTAGGAATGTTTTCTTTCTACTATTAAGAACATCTTGCTCTAATAGTTCTATTTTTTTATATGCTTCGCTATACTCTGGAAGGTTGTATTTTAGAAACTTATTTCTAAACTCACCTTTTAGATTGTTGATATCTTGAAGAGCTAAATCTATGTTTTCTTCTACTGTACTTATACTGCAAATTCTATTATTAAGTTCTAAATTGTAGTTTTCAAATGAGTAAACTATTTTTTCTTGTTTTTCATAATGAAGACTGTGATACATACTTCCTACTAATTTTCTTGTAGCATATGTTTTTGCAGCTATTCCAGGAAGGATTCCTCTTAGAGGTGTTAATGATAGTAATCCTATATATTTTAATGATATTGATAATAGGTTATTTAGGCCTTGCAATTTATACTTAGTATATTTTGTTTTATTTATTGTTCCTATTTTTAATGATAGTTTATCTAAATATATTTTATTATTTTTTATAATATCATCACATCTATTATTAATTTCATCTAAATTTAGCATTTTTTCTTTAGCTTCTTTGTATCTACTATCTCTTTCCGATAATTCTTTTTCTCTTGTCTTTGTTTCTTCCTCGAGATTTTTTGTTTTTATCCCTAATTCTTCCAATTTAATGGTAAGTTTTTTGTATTCATCAAATAATTTTATTTTGTTTGGCAATTTACTTTCTTCAATATCAGAGATTAACTCTTTGTATTTAATTATACTTTCTACTAAATCTTCATCATTTATTGTTTCGGGTTCTATTAAGATATTTTCTTTAATATTATTGATGTTTTTATTGATTTTACTTAATTTTTCTTCAAGAACTTCTATTTCTTTTTTTATAGCAGTAGCTCTTTCTAAAAGATTTTTATCGTTACCATACTTTTTTATTAAATAGGCTTCACTTTCTATTATGTCATACTCATTACTTAGCTTATTTATTTTTTTCTTTATTTTTAGTGCTATTGATATCTCCATATTATCTATGACCTTTATATTCTCTGTTTTGTTAACCTTACTAATCTTATTAGTTGAAATGTTAGTATTACTTTTTAATCGAATTGCTTGTTTATTTTTAGTTTTATTTTGACTCATTTTACTTTTTATTGTTTCATTAATAGTTTTGTTTTTTATATAACCATTATTTGGAATTACTATATTTTTTTCAATATTTATTCTATTTATTTCTTCTTTTTTTAATGTAATGCTTTTTCTTTGTACACTATTTTCACCTGAAAAATGATCTATGATATTCTTAATAAAGCCAAAGAAAATTAATGGTAAAAACAATATTATTTTGAATATACTTTCATCTTCTTTTTTCTTTTTTAATATCCCTAATTTGTCATTTTCTTTTTTCTTCTTTTTAATATAAAGAAATGAAAATTTTCTTTCTCTAAACCTTTCTCTAATATTAATAGACATAAAAATCACCTACAAGTATAATAACATAAATTTTATTATTTTTAAATATATATACAAAAAAATCCAACTACTTATGTTTAAAGTAATTGGACATAAAAAAATATTGGCAACGACCTATTTTAGCAAATAATCACTATCTTCGGCGCTGAAGTGCTTAACTTCTGTGTTCGGTATGGGAACAGGTGAACCACTTCGCAAATATCACCAATATAATTTATTAAATTAATAGTTTAATAGTTCTCTGAAAACATGATAATGTGGATATTCAAATCAAATTAAATAATTTAGGGATTAAATCCTCAATCTATTAGTACTAGTCCGCTCAATGTATCGCTACACTTCCACTTCTAGCCTATCAACCAGTTAGTCTATCTGGGATTTTACTTGTTAAACAATGGGAAAACTCATCTTGGAGAGGGCTTCACGCTTAGATGCTTTCAGCGTTTATCCCTTCCCTACATAGCTACTCTGCACTGCCACTGGCGTGACAACAGATACACCAGAGGTAGGTCCATCCCGGTCCTCTCGTACTAAGGATAGCTCTCCTCAATTTTCCTGCGCCCACGACGGATAGGGACCGAACTGTCTCACGACGTTCTGAACCCAGCTCGCGTGCCATTTTAATGGGCGAACAGCCCAACCCTTGGAAGCGACTCCACCTCCAGGATATGACGAGCCGACATCGAGGTGCCAAACACCACCGTCTATGTGAACTATTGGGTGGTATCAGCCTGTTATCCCCGGGGTAACTTTTATCCGTTAAGCGACGACCATTCCATTCTGAATCGCCTGATCACTAAGTCCTGCTTTCGCACCTGCTTGACTTGTAGGTCTCGCAGTCAAGCTCCCTATATACCTTTACGCTCTTTGAATGATTTCCAACCATTCTGAGGGAACCTTTGAACGCCTCCGTTACATTTTAGGAGGCGACCGCCCCAGTCAAACTGCCCACCAGACACTGTCCCTGAACCAGATAATGGCTCTAGGTTAGAAATCCAATAAACTAAGGGTGGTATTCCAATGGTGACTCCTCTAAGGCTGGCGCCTTAGTCTCATAGTCTCCCACCTATGCTCTACATAGTTTACCGAATTCCAATATCAAGCTACAGTAAAGCTCCACGGGGTCTTTCCGTCCAGTCGCGGGTAACCTGCATTTTCACAGGTATTAAGATTTCACCGAGTCTATGGTTGAGACAGTACCCAGATCATTACGCCTTTCGTGCGGGTCAGAACTTACCTGACAAGGAATTTCGCTACCTTAGGACCGTTATAGTTACGGCCGCCGTTCACTGGGGCTTCAGTTCAAAGCTTCGTATTATCGACTTGCGTCATACTAACTAATCTCTTTAACCTTCCAGCACTGGGCAGGCGTCAGCCCCTATACATCCACTTACGTGTTAGCAGAGACCTGTGTTTTTGGTAAACAGTTGCCTGGGCCTATTCACTGCGGGTCTATCGCTAGACCACCCCTTCTCCCGAAGTTACGGGGTCATTTTGCCGAGTTCCTTAACCATAGTTCTCTCGCTCACCTTAGGATACTCTCCTTGACCACCTGTGTCGGTTGTCGGTACAGGCACCTATGCAATTAGCCCTAGAAGCTTTTCTTGGAAGCGTAGCATCATGAAAGTTTGCTCACCCGAAGGATCACTTCCCCATCATGTTTCAGCTGTAATAGTATTGCGGATTTCCCAACATACTAGCCTACGCACTTAGACCAGAATCCAATAACTGGCTCTCATTAGCTTTCTCCGTCACTCCATCAGTTACATAGGTGGTACAGGAATATAAACCTGTTGTCCATCGACTACGCTTTTCAGCCTCATCTTAGGTCCTGACTAACCCTGGGAAGACGAACTTTACCCAGGAAACCTTAGTCAAACGGTGAATGGGATTCTCACCCAATTTTCGTTACTCACACCGGCATTCTCACTTCTAAACGCTCCAGCAGTCCTTACGGTCTACCTTCACAGCCCTTAGAACGCTCCCCTACCACTTGCACATAAGTACAAGTCCGCAGCTTCGGTATTGTGTTTAGCCCCGGTACATCTTCGGCGCAGTGTCACTCGACTAGTGAGCTATTACGCACTCTTTAAAGGGTGGCTGCTTCTAAGCCAACCTCCTAGCTGTTTTGACAACTCTACATCCTTTCCCACTTAACACAAATTTTGGGACCTTAGCTGGCGATCCGGATTCTTTTCCTCTCCCGTATGGACGTTATCACCCATACAGTGACTCCTGATTAGTACTACCCAGCATTCGGAGTTTGATTGTACTCAGTACATCTAGACGACGCCATCGCACATTCAGTGCTCTACCTCCGGGCAGATTCAATCAAGGCTAGGCCTAAACCTATTTCGGGGAGAACCAGCTATCTCCGAGTTCGTTTGGAATTTCTCCGCTAACCACAAGTCATCCGTACGCGTTTCCGGGCATATCGGTTCGGTCCTCCATTGGGTCTTACCCCAACTTCAACCTGCTCATGGCTAGATCACTCGGTTTCGGGTCTATTGCATCATACTAAAGCGCCCTATTCAGACTTGCTTTCGCTTCGGCTCCATCTGTTCGACTTAACCTTGCATAATACAATAACTCGCCGGTTCATTCTGCAAAAGGCACGCTCTCACACATTAATGTGCTCGAACTTTTTGTAAGCATACGGTTTCAGTTTCTATTTCACTCCCCTCCCGGGGTTCTTTTCACCTTTCCCTCACGGTACTTGTTCACTATCGGTCATTAGAGAGTATTTAGCCTTGCGGGATGGTCCCCGCAGATTCCAACAAGATTCCACGTGTCTCGTTGTACTCAGGATACCTCAAAGAGTTCACAATATTTCGTTTACAGGGCTATCACCTTGTTTTGCCAAACTTTCCAGAATAGTTCAACTATATTGTGAATTTGTACTCTTAAGTAGAGGTCCTACAACCCCGACTCTAAAGTCGGTTTGGGCTCTTTCCGTTTCGCTCGCCACTACTAAGGAAATCGATTTTTCTTTCTTTTCCTCCAGTTACTAAGATGTTTCAGTTCACTGGGTTGCTTTCTGTATAACTATGTTTTCATTATACGATACTAGTGCATTACCACTAGTGGGTTCCCCCATTCGGAAATCTCCGGATCAAAGATTACGTACATCTCCCCGAAGCATATCGTAGTTAGTCACGTCCTTCATCAGCTTCTAATGCCAAGGCATCCACCATACGCCCTTACAAATTTAATCACCATTAAAATTATTATCCTAATTTGATTGAGATTTTTAAAATCTTAATCGTCTTATTGCGACTACAATAAGACTACCACATTATCAAGTTTTCAAAGAACTATTATGAGAGAATAATTCTCTCAAAACTAAGCAAAATATACAAGTAGCTAGATACGGTTTTTCTATTTCTCCATAGAAAGGAGGTGATCCATCCCCACGTTCTCGTAGGGATACCTTGTTACGACTTTACCCCAATCACTTGTCCTACCTTAAATGGCCCCCTCCTAAAAAGGTTAGGCTACCACATTCGGGTATTACAAACTTTCATGGCATGACGGGCGGTGTGTACAACACCCGGGAACGTATTCACCCCAACATTCTGATTTGGGATTACTAGCGATTCTAGCTTCATGAAGTCGAGTTGCAGACTTCAATCCGAACTGAGACTGGCTTTATAGATTTGCTCCACTTCACAGTATTGCGTCTCATTGTACCAGCCATTATAGCACGCCTGTAGCCCTAGACGTAAGGGGCATGATGATTTGACGTCATCCCCACCTTCCTCCGGTTTGTCACCGGCAGTCTCCTTAGGGTTCTCAACTAAATGTTAGCAACTAAGGATAAGGGTTGCGCTCGTTAGCGGACTTAACCGAACATCTCACGACACGAGCTGACGACAACCATGCACCACCTGTCACCTGGGTAACCTCCACTATATTTCTATAGCTTTGCCAGGGATGTCAAGTCTAGGTAAGGTTCTTCGCGTATCTTCGAATTAAACAGCATGCTCCACCGCTTGTGCGGGTGCCCGTCAATTCCTTTGAGTTTCAGCCTTGCGACCGTACTACTCAGGCGGAGTACTTAATACGTTAGCTTCAGCACTGGGAAACCCCAACACTTAGTACTCATCGTTTACGGCGTGGACTACTAGGGTATCTAATCCTATTTGCTCCCCACGCTTTCGTGCCTCAGCGTCAGTAACGGCCCAGCAAACCGCTTTCGCCACTGGTGTTCCTTCTAATATCTACGCATTTCACCGCTACACTAGAAATTCCGTTTGCCTCTACCGTACTCTAGTCTGCCAGTTTTTAAGACGAACTGGAGTTGAGCCCCAGGCTTTAATCTTAAACTTAACAAACCGCCTACACACGCTTTACGCCCAATAAATCCGGATAACGCTTGCCCCCTACGTATTACCGCGGCTGCTGGCACGTAGTTAGCCGGGGCTTTCTGGTATGGTACCATCACACTAGGTTCATTTCCTAACCTAGTCATTTTTTCCATACAACAGAGTTTTACAATCCAAAGGACCGTCATCACTCACGCGGCATTGCTCGTTCAGGGTTTCCCCCATTGACGAATATTCCTAACTGCTGTCTCCCGTAGGAGTCTGGGCCGTGTCTCAGTCCCAGTGTGGCCGATCAACCTCTCAGTTCGGCTACGCATCGTTACCTTGGTGAGCCGTTACCTCACCAACAAGTTAATACGCCGCAGGCCCATCTAATCGCGAAGCTTTAAAGGCTCCTTTCAATATAAAATTGGCTCTTATATTTTATTCGGTATTAGCAATCGTTTCCAACTGTTATCCCCAACGAAAAGGTAGGTCACCCACGTGTTACTCACCCGTCTGCCACTAGATGGTGATCCAGATTCAGTCTTGTGCAAGCACGCAACCTTCACTGGGCCATCTCGTTCGACTTGCATGTCTTAGGCATGCCGCCAGCGTTCATCCTGAGCCAGGATCAAACTCTCAATAAAAATTTAATTTTTAATAATTAATAAGTTATAATTTCCTAGCTACTCAAAATTGACATTTTGCTCAGTTTTCAAAGAACTTTTTTCTCATCTGCATCTTTTTTTTGCAGTGCATTAATAATATACCAAAGATATTCGACATTGTCAACCTTTTTTTTCACTTTTTTTAATTTTTTTTAAGCAAAATAAAAAGTGATCAATCAATGCTTTCTATCTTTATTTTATTATATGCCACAGCATTAAAATGTTTCCACTTTATTTTTCAAAGATACATTTTGCAACGCTTCTTTCTGCATCACATGTAATGTATAATATCACTTTATTTTTACTTTGTAAAGTGTTTTTTGAAAATTTTTTTATTTTTTTTCATTTTTGCAATTTTGATGAAGAAAAAATAAAAACTTAACATTCTTTCTCATATATAATATATACTGAACGTTAAGAAAGTTTACATCATTTTCAAAGATACTTCATTGAAACCCTTTTTCGTTTCAACGTTATGTATCATATCACTTTATTTTTACTTTGTAAAGTGTTTTTTTGTTTTTTCTTACTTTTTTTTATTTTTATGACTAATTAATATTATTTTCTTCTGTTTTATCCTCTTTTTTTAATAATTCTAAATACTTTTCATAGTACTTTTCAATAGCTTTTTTATTAAATGGATCTTTTTTTATTCTTACTCTTTCTATTAGACTACCTAATTCATACTTTAATATAAAATCTAATCTGTTAGAATAATGCATCTGTTTTTTATGATATTTGTATTCATTTCTATCTAGTACTTTAAAACTACCATTTGGAAATACTCTTAGGTCCAAGTCATAATCAATATATTTGATAACGTTATCATCTATTATATATGGAGTGGCTATATTGCAGTAATAGAATAATCCAAACTTTTTTAACTGAGCTAATATATTAAACCATTCGTTTTTATAAAAAAATAATATTGCTGTTTCTTTTGTCCTATGAGTTTTACCATCGCTTTCCGTTATCTTTACTTTGTTATTTGCACATACTAAATAATCTTCTGCTACGTCTAAAACTAATGCTTCACCACTTATTCGATCTATTTTACCATTGTGTTTGTAGCAGTGAATTTCTAGTTTGTCACCAACTTTTATGTCATTCATGTTTATACACCTTCGTTTCAGCCTTATTATACAATATATTTTTTTTTTATTCAATAACTTGTTACTTTTTTTCTTTTCTGTTATAATTAATATGAGAATAAATAGGAGGTGTTTAGTATGTATTTTTTTAAGATATTTTATTTAGGCATTGTTTCTTTAATAAAATTTGTTATTAAATTTTTTAAATACTTCTTTATTGGTTTATACAATATTATTACTTTGATTCCTAAGTATTTTGTTTTAGGGATTATTTATATATTTGGTAAAAAAGAAAAGAAGAAAATATCTAAGCAAAATAAAAAAATATCATTTGCGATTGTTGGTACTACTTTTGCTATTTACCTCGTTTGTGTTTTTTTGATTAGTAGATGGTATGTTCAAGGATTAAAAATCAAATATTTATCTAATGATATTATTAATTCTACTGATATAATTGAAAAGGAAGATAAAGATAATAATAATCAGACAGTTCCTGAACCTGAGCCCGAAAAGCCATCTGATAATACAAGTGAGAATAATGCTCCTGTTTATTATCCAAATGATTATTGGGATTATATGAATGTTCCATTTATGGAAGTTAATTTTACTGAATTATTAAAAAAGAATCCTGATACTGTTGGTTGGATTAAGGTTGATGGTACTAAGGTTAATTACCCTATCGTACAAGCAGAGGATAATGATTATTATTTGAGTCATGCTTTTAATAAAAGAAGTAATGCTGGAGGATGGGTCTTTGCTGATTATAGAGTTGATTTTAAAGACTTTGGTAGAAATACTATAATATATGGGCATAATATGAATAATAAGACAATGTTTGGTTCTATTCCTAATATGCTTTATAGTGGATATCTTAATAATAGTAATAATTATTATATTAAAATATCTACTCCTACATCTAATACTGTATGGAAAGTATTTTCTGTTTATACTATAGAACCTGAAGTATATTATCTTAAAACTAATTTTAGAACTGAACCTTATGATAAATTTTTAAACACTTTAAAGGGTAGAAGTGTGTATGACTTTGGTATTGATGTTACTACTGATGATAAAATACTTACTTTATCTACTTGTGATAATACTGGTACTAAGAGAGTTGCTGTTCATGCTAAAATGATTAATATTGAATATAAATAAATATTTATGTGTTCACCCTAAGCTTGTAATCTTAGGGTGTTATTTTTAGCCTACGTCTAAAAATAAAATATCAGCCATATCTATTATATAGAAGCTGGTATTCATATTTGAATATTATTTTGTTTAAAAATGTTTACTTTTAACTATTTTTATGGTATTATCTATTTGTACCAATTATTAGGGGATTAGTTAAATGGTATAATAATGGTCTCCAAAACCACTGTTGGGAGTTCGATTCTCTCATCCCCTGCCATAGATGATTACCGATTTTTCCTTATTATATAAGGTTAAATCGTTTTTTTTATTTAATTTAAAAATAACTTGAATTACTTATTCTATAGGGTTAACATCATGAACAAGGTGATGTTATTGTGAAATTTTATATATTATTGCATCATTAGAACTTAGTCGCCATTAAAAATGATTTTAAACATCTTGTCTTTTCTTGTTTCTAACATTCTTTATAAAATTCTTTCTTATACCTACTTTTACTTTACTACATAGGTCTAGTATAAAAACCATAGGTAAAATATTACAAATTGTTTTACCACTTCCAGTAGAGCCAATAATTAAAGTATGATCAAAAGAATCATAATAATAATATTTACCATCCATAAAAGTTACAGGAATACCACCACTTGAAAGTTTACTTCCAATATTCCAAATTTTAAATTCTTTTTTAATTTCTTTTTTAGTAGCCCACCTAGAACTACCATATTCATAAGAGCTATCTTCCTTTGGCATCTTCTTTAATTTTTGTAATTTAAGTTTTAATTCCTTATCATATTTTAATATAAATAAAATTATTATTGTTGATAAAAGAATTGTTCCAAATAAAAGACTTATATCTTTTAACTCAATAAAAGAGTAAAATTCATTTAAGTTCCACTCTAACTTAATATTATTTTTAATTATATAAGTTAAATTATAACAAATATTAGCAGATATTATAAAATCAAAAATATAAATTATAATATAGTTAATTATTTTTTTAACAAATAACACCTCCATAAAAAAAGTCTTGCTTTATCCAGCAAAACTTTTAAAACTAATTAATCTTTTGAAATAACTATTTTTTTAACATTAGATAATTTAGCCGGTTCACTAGGTAACATTACATCAGATGAAGTAATAGTTACTTTTTGATTAGCTTTTAATTTATCTGCAGTAGAATCTTCATTGTTATAAACTATTTTTGTGTCTTTATTTATTTCAAATTCATACTCTACAGTATATTCTTTTTTCTTTTTATCATATTCTTCAACTAGGACAGTATATATATTATTATTTACTGTTACTTCTTTAATTCTTGCTTCAAAAACCAAATCTTTTTCTTTTGAAACATAATTTGTAAATACAAAGTATCCTAATCCCGCAAGAACAACTACTGCTATAATTATTTTTACTAGTAAATCTTTTTTCATTTCTTTCCTCCTTTCCTAAATTAATTTATTTAAACTTATATTATAAGAATCTATCCCAATAATATCTTCCTGTATTAGATAATGTATTAAAATGTTCTTTAATTTGTGAACTAATTAATTTTGCTTTTTTGTTTATTGGAGTACTATCGGCATAATAATCTTTTGTAAAAGTTCTAGTCATTAAGTCTGAAAAAATTACTGCTCGATCTTCCAAATAATTTGTTTTTCCATATGCTGATAAGAAGTAAGCGTTATCTATACTCGTAAAATAATAAACATACTCATTACTTGTATCTCCATATGTAAAACCTATTGGATTTACATCTTTCATAGTAATATTTATGTCAATAGAATATCCTTTTACTTTTATATAAGAATCTATATAATGCATTATTTCATGATTTAAAGTGTTCTCAAATAAACTTGCTGGTGCAATCATTATTTTAATATCGCTTTTATCTTTTGCATCAGTAAGTCCTGAAACATTACCACTAATACTATTTACTAAGTAAATAGTTAAAGGCATTCCATAATCTTTCATTTCCTTAAAAAAACCATTTGGATAGTTTTTAAGAGTTTTATTTATTTCCCCAAGACAATTATTTATCTTATTATCATCGTTAAGTTTATCTGAACCATAACCATTTATAGTATAATTTCCCAACTCATCTTTATATGCTATTTTAACTGAATACTTATTTTGAAGTTGTTTTCTATACTCATCATTTTTCTCTGCTTGAGTCTTTTCTACAACAGGTGGCTTTTCTTCAGGTAAAACAGTATTTTCATTATTATCGATGTTTGTATTATTATTTGTATTCTGATTAGGTTTATTAGTATTATTAGTACTACTACTATTGTTATTATTTGTATTAGTGTTTGTTTTAGGTTCTTCAGTTTTAGGACTAGTTTTTTTATTTTCTACTTTTTCCCAAACAGCATAAAGAGTGGTGTTTTCTGCAAGTAATACTTTGTTATAAATAGGAATTTCATTTTTTTCAACCCAACCTTTGAAAACATAACCATCTCTTGTAGGTTCTTTTGGAAGTGTAAGTTCGGTATCTTTGCCAATAGTAATACTATCTATTATACTTCCACCTTTAGTATCAAATGTAATTGTTATTGCTTCTTTTATATCTTTTTCAATGTCATTCATAGGGCAAACATATTTAGTCGTTTTTAAAACTGTTTTAGTTTTACCATCAGAACATTTATAAGTATTTGTAATTATTCCTTTATCTTTGTAAATGGTAGAAACACCATTATTATAATCTCTAATTTTAATTATAGGACTATTATTAAATGATAGAGCAACTATAAAATCTAAAAATATTAAACCTATTATAGAACACAGTGTGATAATTATTATTTTTTTCTTCTTCATCATACCTCCTCACAAATAATAAACGAAATGCAATTTACTCCTTGTATATTAATTATATCATAAATTTTCCGATTTCAGAAATGTTTTAAATATGGTCGTTTTTAGATGTCAATAATTTAGAAAAAAAGACCAATATAAAATTGATCTTATTTATAAAATATATTATTAATTTAACATTTCCCACCGTTGTCTTCAAAATATGATTCGATATATTTTACTAATATTTTAGCTTTGCTAAACTGCTTATCTTTAACAACATTTATAATATAATCACTACCACTAGCATCAATAATATTATCATCTTTATCATGTTCTATTAGATAAGTGTACTTTTCACTATTCAATTGACAATTAAGAAGAACAGTTTGATTTTCTTTTATAGTCATAGAGTCTTTTTTAGCGCCAAACATAATATTTACGAAAATAGTAATAGCAAAACCGACAACAAAAATTATTCCCAAGACTTTTAGTATTTTAATTATTATTTCGGCAAGTTTTTCGGTATTATTTACTTTTTCTACTAATACTTGTTTAATGTCATTATTTAATAATTCATCAATACTAACATTTAATGCTTTAGATAATAATTTTAGCTGTTCAGGATTTGGAGAAGTTTCACCAAGCTCCCAATTTGATATTGTTTGTCTAGTAACATCAACTTTTTCTGCTAATTGTTCTTGTGAAAGTTTGCAATCTTTTCTTAGTTTGAAAATATTATCTCCTAACTTCATTCTTATTCCTCCTTTCACTAACAATTATATATATGTTAGTGGTGGATTTCTACCAAATGTCTTTGGAAGTTTGTCAAAGACTTTTAACAATTACAATACAAATAACTATTATTCTACATCACGAGACCAAAGTCCATGTTTATTACAATATGCATATAATTTTGATCCTTTTATATGTTTAAAAGTACATTCTGCATTTTGCTCTGGTAAAAATCTAACTTTGCAAATATCTTTATCATTAACTAGTGCAATCCATTCAATAAAGTGTTCCTTTTCCATAACATGGTTTACTTTTACAAGTATTTCATCATCAACATATTCAAAAGTTGGAATATGTTTTTCAAACGATGCATCAACACTATTTGAAATTAATTTAACCATAGGTTCACCACAACAAGTTATTCCACAATCCCAACAGTTACAGTCATTGATTACCTCAACCAATGCACCACATTTTTGACATTTTTTAATTATTAATTCATTTTTCATTTGTTTCCTCCTTCTATAACAAATTCATATTTATTTAACTAAAAAATTGTAATTTAAATTTTTACTTCTTTTATACTTTTGCTAATAATAACTAAATCATATATAACCATTAATACCTCAGGAATAATAGCTATTAGATTAATTCCATTTATTTCTATGGCATCATATATCAAAAATATTAAATTTAATGCTGTTTTTACCGAAAATGAACCAGCACATGTTAAAAATAAACATTTAAAACGATAATTTTTTCAAATGTTTAACCATTTAACGAACTACTACTAGTAGTTTGTTTTTTGTTATTTGAAGTTATATTTATATAGATATTAAAAGAGGATTTATTTGCCCTGTTTTTTCAACAACTTATATATTATTTTACTGAATTATATAAAATTCTTTTTCAATGTTATTCATCTCTTTAACAATTTTATTATGGATACTCATTATTTTATTATCAATTTTATATTTCTTTAACCAATTAAAGAACTTTTCATTTTTAGTTAGTTCTGTTAAGTTTATACGATATTTGCCATACTTAAATTTCACTTTTTCTTTAAAACTATTTATGAATTCTTTAAAAGCCTTTTCAGATACTAATTCTTCAAGGTCAGCATACTCTCCTGTTACTAATTCTAAGATATCCGCTGTTTCGGCATTGATATAACTATAACTATTTAAACAATCATATGATAGTTCTTCTAAAATTAATTCAAAATGAAAGAATTCTATTATTGAAGTTATTGTTTGATGTTCTTTCTCACTATTTGTTTTTGATAAATAGTTTTCTAATATTTCATATATAAAATATTTATTAAATGAATCTTTATCATTTTTTTGAAAATATTCATAAAATAAATTTAGATCTTCAAGATATTCAAAATCTACTTCCGATGGTAGCATTAATATACTTATTAATCTATTATAAAATTCTTCTTTATCTTTTTCATATAAATAAGAAATATATAATGATAAGCAAAATGCTTGTAGTTCTTTTGTAGCAAAGCAATACCATTCTTCTTCTCTTCTAAATAAGGATGTATCTAATAATTTAAAGACTTCTTTTTTATTTATCTTTGAGTATGACAATATTTCAAGTATATCGTCTTTTTTAAATATTGGTTTATTGTTTATAAATAGTAGATAAGCCAATGTTATCATTATATACTGTGAACTTTTAATATTCATTGTTATTGTTGGCGCAGTTATCAATATTTTGTAAAAATCTTCTTCAGTATTTGGAAAGCTATGATATGTTTTATAAAATTGAATTAATATATCTGTTGATTCCTTTGTATCTTTAAAATTTTTTAGATACTTATTTTTGTTTATATATTTTTTTAAATCTTGTATTTCTCCTTCTGGTAAAAGCTTTTTTAAATATTTATTGAAGTCTATTGATATACTCTTATTTATTTTTAATTCTTTTACCATTATTTTTTCATTTGTATCATAATTACTTTCTAAACTTTCTTTATTCATTATCTCTTCCTTGTCATCATAATATGATTTTGGTATGTTATCGTAATTATCTATAGCATCTAATATTTCATCATCATCTTTATAAAAATCATATAGTTCTGTTTCCAGTAGACAATATAGATTTCCAAGTGATTGATACATCTCATTATAATAATAATATTGTAAATCGTAATATATCATATCTTTGTATAAGTCTGTTAATTTCTGCTTGTTATCTAAGCCAATGGCTTTTATTTCTTCTTGAAATTCTTTATTTTTTACTAATAAATTTAATTCATATGTATGTTCAATATTTTTATAATATATATCTACATATTCCTTTTTGTTTACATTTATATATTTTTTTATTTTTTCATATATTCGCAATAATTCAGAAAGGTTATCTTCATATATGTATGTTCTATCTTTATTATCTAGAGCATTAATAATTTGATTATATTTTTCTATGATTAATTCTATTACTTCTTTATCTAAATCATCTATATTGCACAGCTTTAATAACTTATATATTAACTGCTCTTCACTAGTCATATTGTAGTATTCTATTGTATCATAGAATGTCCCTATTATTATGCTGAGATTATCTATATCACTAATTAATTTGTCTTTTATAGTTTTATATGAATTTGGTAATAATGGTAGTTTCCAGAAGTTATCCTCATCTTTTAAGAAAAATATCATTTGATTAAAATATGTTAAGTTATTTATTATATCGAATTCAAACTCTTTAAAATTATCTTTACAGTCATATAGGTAATCGATTATTGAATTATTTATAAAATCTATGACTATACCTTTATTATTGATATAATAGGTTCTAATAAAGTTTTTTTCTAACTGAGATATAATGTTTTCCAAATTATAATTATTGTAATTTTTATTTGATGAATTTAATATATTTAAATAAACTTCTTCTAAATCTTCTAGCAGTATTGGTGGTTCTATGGTAAGCATTAAATATAATAATAGTTGTGCTTCTTTAGTTTGCTTTTGATAAACTTCATCTAGAAAACTTATTGGTGAATCTAATGTTTCTATTAAGTATTCTAAGTACTTATATTTAGTTACTTCTAAATGAAAATCGCTATTTATGTACATTTCTATTATTCTGGGATTAAAGTTATTATGTTTAATTATCATTTCGGGATTTTCTAAAATATATTCTATATAACTATAATTTATATTTGATGTGGATAAGTATTTATAAAGTATTTTGTATCTTAAGTTTAGACTTATTTTTTTTATATCTAGAAGGTATTCTTTATTGCCTAATATTCTTTTTAAATCATTATCTACTTGTTTTATTATGTAATCTCTTGAAGTTATTACTAATATTTTATTATTTGTTTTTGATATTTTATCAACAAAATTAATAAACTTGGTATTTTCAATATGTGAATAGTTTTTATCTTTGAATGATGATCCCCAGTAATCATCTAAGAAGAAAATCTGTTTACCATCTCTTTTGTAAACTTGATTGGCTTTATCTATCTCTTTTGTATATATTAATTCATAATCTTTAATAATATAATAACTAACTATTGCTCTACCTAAAGATGTTTTTCCTATACCGGGATTACCTGCTATTAAGATAACTCTATCATTTTCTAGATTACTAATTATTGTAGAAAAATTTTCTGGTATAACATAGTTTTTCATTGATTGTTTTACTTTTTCTAATTCATCAAGAGATTCTTCATAAATAGAATGGTTTACTACATCGCTCATTTCTTTTAAAAAGGTATTCGCACTGTTAAACCATAAACTTGGATAATTTAATTCTATTTTTTTATATTTTTCTTTAGTTAAATATTTGTTTAAATCTTCTTTGGATATTATGTCATCAGAGTTTTTGATATATGGGGATAGTAGCTCTATTATTTTAGGCTTTTGAGTTTTACTTATTGTACTACTTGTTATTAGTATGTATCTGTCTGGGTTTAGTTTTTTAATTTTAGCAAGTTCACTGTTCTTTAAAACTTTTAGTAAATCTTTAAAGTTTTCAGTTCTTTTTGCTTGAACTATTGTTGTAATACCATTTTTTGTTTTTTTATAGGCATCAATACCTAAATCTTTGCCTTCAGAAAAAACTTCAAAATGTGTTTTTTCTCTTGTATCAATAATATCAACCGCAAATCTTTGAAATTCATGTGGTTCCATTTGATTGTGAAAGTCATATTTAGGCATAATTATCCCTCCTGAATATATTTTACCAAAAAATGGTAATTATGAAAATACCTAAGTTTTTTTCTTAGGTACGGGGTCATAAGTGTATTTCTTTTTAAAAAACGTATTACATTTTAATAATCTTTTTGTTCCTAGATATAATCCTTTTATTAAGCCATGGGTTTCTAAGGCTTCGATCATGTAGTTTGAACAAGTGGGAATAAATTTACAACTATCATGAGATTTAAAAGGTATACTCTGATATTTTTTGATTAGTTTTATTAATAATTTCTTCATATAAATCACGAAATTATTTTAACATAATAGTTTTTATTTGGCAACACTACTTGATAGTAATGATATTTTATTTAGTCTTTTTAATGATACTATAAAACTTTGATAATCGGCAGTTATTGTTCCTAGAACATTGAAATTATTTATTATATTATCATAATAACTATATATTAAGAGAATAGTTCCTATTTCTATCATACCCATTTTTACTAAATATACTGAATAAAAGATAATGAAGTATTTTGATAATTCTATGATACCTAGTACGGTAAATATTATACCTTGTATTATGACATTATAGTTGTAATTTGCTCTTAGATAGGCTTTGTTATCTTTAGTAAATAAACTTATAATACTATTGGTATTGCTTTTTTTATTTGCTAGGGAGGAATATAATTTATGAAGCATTATTGTTTTACTGTCTAAAGTAGCTTTTCTCTTAATATTTAGATCTTGAACTTTTTTACCCGATTTAAAATATACTATTACCATTAATATTGATATTATGACAGTAACGGAAAATATTATGAAGTTAAAACTTAGAAAATAAGCATATATTACAAAGAATTCTATTACTTGAAATATTCTTGTTACTAAGTTACAAAAAAAATTACATATTATATCTATATCATTATTTAAGATATTGGTATATTCTCCTAAATTTATTCTGTTTATGCTATTTGTTTCTGATATTGTTTCTAATGTATATTCGTTATATAGTTTGTTATATAGTCTGAACCATGTTTTTTGATTTAGATATGACCAATAATAATAAAATATAGTAAGAAGAGCAGTTATTATTATTAAGTAATATCCTACTTTATAATTAGAACCAGTTACCTCATTTACTGTTTTACTCCAGAAAACTGGTATTATTAATGCTAAACTCTGAACAAAAAGAGAAGTAATTGTTTTTAAAATTACTTCTCTTTTGGCTATATTTATTATTTTTTTGGTATTAGAGAACATATTAATCCTCCTTTATAATGACTCCTATCATACTAGCTTCTATGTGGTGATTTATAGCATCATCTTTATTTATATGAAAAGATGTAGCATAGGAATCCGCTATTTTGATATGAACATTATCTAAAATAGTATCTCCTACTTTTACTTTTACTATTTCATCTTCATAGAAATTATCTTTATCTCTAGTATTAATATGGATGTGTCTATTGGCAATTATACATATATTTTTTTTAGTTATTTGTCCTTTTGGTCCTATTATTGTTATTTCTTCAGAATTATCTAAATCGTCAGAATTTCTTACCGGAGGATTAATATCAAAATATTCTTTATCAGAATTTAATACTTCAACCTGAGTGTAACTTCTTATTGGTCCTACTACCCTTACTCCTTCTTTTATGTTTTTGGCTGTTTTTAGTGTTACTGTTTCATTAGCGGCATATTGTCCTGGTTGGTCTAAATCATTTCTTTTAGTTAATTCGTAATTATTGCCAAATAAAATATTTACATCTTCTCTAGTTAAATGAACATGTCTATTTGATATTCCTATTCTTGTATTCATTTATACATCACCTCATTTTTATTATAAGAAGTTTTTTGTTTATTGTAAACTTTTATTCTTTTATTTGACATTATTTTTAGTTATATAGTCAAATGTACATCATATATTTAATTAGAGGTGAAAATATATGAATAATGGTGGTTATTATCAAAATCCTGTTTTTCCTGGAGTGGGACTTAATAACAATACTGTTCCTAATCAACAATCTATTCCTAGTTATGAACAAACGCAAACTATGGTTAATCCACTTACTTCTGAACAATCATATATAGAAAATATTTTAAGATTGAATAGAGGTAAGAAAGCAAAACTTCATGTTACTGTGCCTGGTTCTACTTTATGGCAAGATAGAGTATTTGAAGGTATTATAGAGCAGTCTGGTAGAGATCATGTAATCATGTCTAATCCTAATACTGGGGAATGGTATTTAGTACTTATGATTTACCTAGACTTTGTTACTTTTGATGAGCCTATTAATTTTATAAAAGATTTTAGTTAAAAATAATACTTCGGTATTATTTTTTGTCATATTAGCACTTGAAAAAGATATAGTTTTTTGATATAATTTTTTTAGGATGTGACAATATGGAAAGTTTATTAATTATTATTTTGGTTATAATTGTTATTATTTGTGCTATGATTATTTTTTATGCTACTATATATAATAAGTTTCAAGACTATGTTATAAGAATAAATGAAGTTGAATCTATTATTGATAATTGTCTTAGAAGTAAATATGATTTAATCAATAGGGCCATTCCCATTGTCAAGAGTAATATAGATAAAGATGAAGAAATATTTGGCGATATAGTTAAATTAAGAAGTAGAAAAATTGGTAATTTTGAACTATATAGAATATTAAAAAAAGCTTCTATTGAGTTAGAGGGACTTAAAAGTACTTATCCTGAAATTGATAAGAGTGATGAGATTAAAAAAATTATTAAGGAAATAAAAGATATTGATGCCAAAGTAGATAATTCTACTGACTACTATAATGATAATATTACTACATATAATACTTTAATTAAGAAATTCCCTTCTAATATAGTGGCTATGCTTTGTAAATATAAAGAAAAACTATTCTTTGATAGAAAAGATATGAGTGATGAAGACTATGATGATTTTAAATTATAGTCTTTTTTATTTAGTAAATAATGTTATTATTATATCTAAGATCATTATTAGATATAATAAATATGTAGCCTCCTTTGGTATTAATTTTATTATTTTATCAAAAAATGGCTTTAAGACATAGATAATTAATGTTCCTAATAATCCCCATAATGGTATATATTCAAGGCAAATATATTTTCCTATGTGATATGGTTTGTTATGATAATTCCACATTTCTGTATTGAATATTAATTTACATAGATAGCCAGATAAAAATTCTACTGTGGTTAAGATAAGTGCTAAAATTATAAAAGATAATATTATTTTTAATACTTTATTACATTTTATTTTGCTTAAAATATATTTATCTGCTAATGTTAGGGCTATTCCTCCAAGACCATATACTAGAGTTATAGGACCATACAAGACTCCACTTACTCTTGATGGTTCTGATATTTTAAATAGTGTACTTTCCATAATGAAGCCTAATAGTCCATATAATAAAAATGAATTTAAATAGTACATAATATTGTCACCAATATTAAGATATCCTATTTAAATTCATTTATGCTTATTTTACTGTGAAATCTATTTCTTTAATATTATTTTCTCTTAGGAATTTATTAGTACGAGAAAATGGTCTACTACCAAAGAAACCATAATTACAAGAAAATGGTGATGGATGAGATGATTCTATTATTAAATGTTTCGGATTTGTTATTAAGTTCTTTTTACTTTTGGCAAAGTTACCCCATAGTATGAATACTACTGGAGTATCTTTTTCATTTATTTTCTTTATGATAGCATCAGTAAAGTTTTCCCACCCAAGATTTTTATGTGAAGCAGGTCTATCTTTTTCTACAGTTAAAACGGTATTTAAAAGTAATACTCCTTCTTTAGCCCAACATGTTAAATCACCTTTGGTACTTATTGGTATATTTAAATCGCTATTTAATTCTTTGTATATATTCTGAAGTGATGGTGGTAATTTGATTCCATCATTTACTGAAAAGGCTAATCCATTGGCTTCACCTACTCCATGATATGGATCCTGTCCTAATATTACTACTTTTACATCATTATAATCTGTTAATGATAAGGCTCTTAGTATGTAATTTTTAGGAGGAAAGATAGGTCTTTCTTTATAGGCTTTGTTTATATATAATACTATTTTCTTAAAATAATCTTTTTGATATTCTTCATTTAGGATATTATCCCAGCCATTTCCTATTAACTGCATATTAGTCACTTCCTCATTGTAAATCTTCAGTTGTTGGGCAGCCATCTTGGGTACTACCCTTTATTTGATATGTTACTTTAAATTTATTATCTACACTTTTTATTATTTGTATCCCGCAACTGTTTAGATTTTTAGTGGTATCTCTTGGATCTTTAACAATCAAGGAACCCGAGTCATCTGCGGATACTTTTAATATGCCTGTATTGGCAAGAGCTCCTATTGTGGTGTTAATAGTATTATTATCTATATTACAAGCATAATTTCCATATTTGTTTTTATCACTTAAATCACCATACTCACATTCTTGATAGTATGTCTCTGCGGCTGTCTTAATATTACCTATAAGTATTTTATATGATGAGTCTCTACTGGCATTTATCGAATCTAAAATACTAGGCATAGCTAATAGTAGTACTACTCCTAATACTACAATTACTGCGAGTAATTCTATTAATGTAAATCCTTTTTTATTCATTTATACCACCTTTTCTATATTTATTGTATCATAGTTTAAGTATTTTGAGTATACTTTTCTTTATATTTATTTATTACTAATCAAATGGCGGTAGGACTTTTATAGACTGATATGGCTGATATTTTTATTTGAGACAATAATTTGGCTCAAATAAACACTAAAGAGACTATATTTATATAGGCTCTTAGTGAACATAATTATTATACTTTGTCTTTAGCTAAAATTATGTCATCTCCTATTTTGGCTATTTGACTCCAATCTAACTCATACTCTTCTCTAGAGAATCTTTTGCCTTTCTTTTCTTCAAGTATCAACGACTTTATTAAACCAGTATTATCTACAATTACATCTATTATTAAACCTAGTCTTTTACCTGTAGACATATTTATTATTTCTTTTGTTTGTAATTCTGATAATCGCATTATATCACCTATAAAAATATATGTTTATTTATATAAAAAGAGTACTATCTTTTTAGTACCCTTGCATATTTTCCATTATATTTTTCACTATAACTCTCTTTAATATAGCTATCCATTAAATCTAATTTTGATTCAATATCCTTTACTAAGGCTATTTGGGCCCTTGTACGATATAAGTTTTGTTTATCATAGTCTGTTTTGAAATAAGTATCACCATTTATATAGTCATTTAAAAATCTTATAGCTAGTTCTAATGTCATTATTCTTACTGACTCTGCCATTAAGGATAGTTCTTCATAAGTTAAGCTTTCAGACATTTCACTTAAGTATCCATCAGTATAAGCCTTAAATAAGTCTAAATCCATTTTTACTTTAGATAAGTCATGTTCATCTTCTTTAGCAGTACAAGCTGTTGATCTTATTCCATCACCATAGTCAAATAACATACTACCTGGCATAACAGTATCTAAATCTATTACCGCTAGAAAATCACCAGTATCTTTATTCATCATGACATTATTTACTTTAGTATCATTATGTGTTACACGATATGGTATTTCTTCAGTACCTAAGTCATCCATTATTAATGAGCAAATATCTTCACGCATAAGAATAAATACTATTTCATTTGCTACTTCGGCTACTCTACCTTCAGAATCTATCTTAATATCATCCATTAATTTATCATATCTTTTCTTGGTATCGTGGAAATCTTTGATGGTCTCCTCGAGCTTAGACATTGGATAGTTTCCTAGTAATCTTTGAAAATTTCCAAAGGCTTTACCTGTATTATAAACTATTTCTTTATCTTGCGATTGATCGTATGATACTGCATTTTCTATAAACTCATAGATACGATAATATTTTCTTGTACCTGTTTCATCATTAACATAGCATAGTGACTTGTTATCTTTTGTTTTTATTACTTCAGGCACTTGATGGGTGGTATCTCCATTTTTTATCATTTGTCTTTTTAAATAGGCAGTTACACCTTCAATATTCTTCATTAATTTATATGGTTCTGCAAAAACTGTGGTGTTTATTTTTTGAATTAAATATTTTCTTTCACTTCCATCTTTTCTTTTGAATGTTGCTACGAAGGTCTTGTTTATGTTTCCTGAGTGATTCTCAGTAATATTTATTAGTTCACCTTCGATATTAAACTTGTTTAGTATTTCTTTAATCATTACATAACCCTCCTAGTTAATTGTATCATACATTAGATGGTTTTGTAACTATTTTATATGTTTTTTTAAATTATTTATGGCATTTTTTTCTATTCTTGATATTTGGGCCTGTGATATTCCGAGTTCTTCTGCTATTTCCATTTGGGTTTTTCCAATGATAAAACGCTCATTTAGAATGTTTACTTCTCTATCTTTGAGGTTATTCATGGCTCTTTCTAGAGCGAGCCTGCTATCAAGTCCATATTCTTCTTCTTTATTTGCTATTTGGTCATATAGATATATGGTATCGCCTCCATCATTATATATTGGCTCATACATACTTACTGGATCTCTTAGGGAATCTAGGGCCTCGCGAATATCATATTCTGTTACATTAAGTATTTTGGCTATTTCAGCATTTGTTGGTTCTTTACTACCTACTGCTAGTTCTTCTTTTAGTTTTAAGGTTTTATAGGCTAAATCTTTAATACTACGTGATATTCTAATACTATTGTTATCTCTTAAATACCTTTTTATTTCTCCCTCAATCATAGGACAGGCATAAGTAGATAATTTTACATCATAGGATGTGTCAAAATTGTCAATGGCTTTTACTAGTCCTAGACACCCCACTTGAAATAAATCATCTAGGTTATCTACTTTACCATTAAACTTTCTTAAGATACTTAATACTAGTTTTAAATTACCATTTATTAAGTCATCTCTAGCAAATGGGTCCCCCTCCTTCATCTTTTTAAATAATTCTATAGTTTCAGTAGTTGTTAAAACTTTTATATTCGCAGTATTCACACCAGTAATTTCTACTTTATGGCGTGACATAATAAAAAATCTCCTTTCATATTCATTATGAATACTTTTAGAGATTTTTATTCAGTGGATTTTAATATAAGGTGCTCATATTTTAAACTTATTACTACCCTTTCCTTTTTTAAATGTATCGAATTCGCCTCCTTTAAAATTTGTAGCGACTACATTTTCGCTATTTATAATTTCATCTTTTCATTTTTTATCTAATAAAAAACGAGCATATATACCTAAGTATAATATGCTCAAATAAATATATTTTTCTTTAGTAAGTGGTTGATAATGTCATTATATCATTTATGCAATTTGTTGTCTTTTATTTTAACTAAATTTTTTACTTTTTGGATGGTTTTTATCTGAACTCTTCTAATATTTCTTTAAATCTATCTGGTACTGGAGCAGTAAATTCCATATATTCTTTGGTAGTTGGGTGAACAAAGCCTATCTTTTCAGCATGAAGCATTTGACCGAATTTTTCATCTATTAATTTTTTCTTACCATACACTGGATCATTTACGATAGGATGACCTATATAATTTAGATGTACTCTTATTTGATGAGTTCTTCCTGTTTCTAGTTTACATCTAATTAAAGTAGCGTTGTTTAGTCTTTCTATCACTCTAAAATGAGTTATAGCCTCTTTGGAGTTTTCACTAGTTACACACATTTTCTTTCTATTATTAACATCTCTTCCTATTGGTGCATCAATAGTAGCAGTGTCTTCCTTAATAATACCCTCTACAAGAGCTATATACTCTCTTACTACTTCTTTCTTGGCAATAGCATCCGCGAGGATATTGTGTGCTCTATCATTCTTAGCCACTAGTAACAATCCTGAAGTATCAGCATCTATTCTATGAACTATACCCGGTCTTATTAAAGTATTAATAGTACTTAGATTTTTAGTGTGATATAAAAGGGCATTGACAAGAGTTCCTGCACGGTTACCTGGAGCAGGATGTACTACCATACCACTTGGTTTATTTACTACAATTAAGTCATCATCTTCGTAATAGATATCTAATGGTATATTTTCTGGTAATATATCTGTCTCTTCAATTAACTCAGTTATTTCTATATTGTCATTTTCTTTTACTTTATAACTATCTTTTACTTTATTTCCATTTACTAAAATATTTCCCGTTTCAATCATTTTTTGTATTTTACTTCTTGTGTATTCAGTATTATCACAAAGATATTTATCTATTCTTTTTCCGATATTATTTATGTCTACGATCATTATTTTTGTCCTTTCTAAACATGCTTATTAGTAAGAGAAATACTCCTAGTACTATGAAAGTATCCGCTAGATTGAATATTGGATAATTATATCCAAATATTTTAAAATCTAGAAAGTCTACTACTGCTCCTCTTACTATTCTATCGATCAGATTACCTATAGAACCTCCTATTACAAGGGATAAGGCTATTTTATTTATATTTTCTTTTACTTTTGTTTTTCTTATATAATATATTAATATTCCTATAACAATAAGGGTTACAATAATTAGAATCACTCTTTTACCTGTTAGTATACTAAAAGCTGCTCCATTGTTATTTGTATATGTTAAATAGAAAAATGATTTTATTACTTCAACTGATTTTGTCTTACTTAGAGTATTTATAACTATTAATTTAGATACTTGGTCTATTATTATAAATATTATACTTAAAATTATTATCATAATAATTATCCCTGACTTTCTTTACTTCCATTCACAAGTGTCTATGGCATAATCTCCTTTAATAGTAGACTTATACTCCTTTGTAAGACATCCTAAACTATCTTTATGCACTTTATAACAGTATACAAAATCACTGTCTTTGTATACTTCTACTTCAGCAGTAGTATTACATGTAGTTTTTTTATTACCAGCATTAACAAAATCTTTTTGTGTTAATATACCATCTTTTATAATATCATTTATAGTTATGACACCTTTTTGATAAGTAATATCATACTCTTTACCATTTTCAGTTTTTCTTCCCTCACACCTATCACTTTTACAACTAAAACTCATTGTATCGCTATTTAGTTTAACATAACTATCAATTGCCTGCGTAAGTCTATCTACAAATACCTCTTCTGACTTAATTTTACTTTTGGTGTAAGCATCAGAAATTATTGGTACTGATATTAATAATACTAGTCCTAATACAACAATCACTGCGAGCAATTCTATTAAAGTAAATCCTTTTCTATTCATTTTATTTCCTCCAGATATATATTACCATAAATATATTTTTTTATCAAGGACTTGCTTTTTTACTTAGTTATTTATATAATTAGATTATGGTGATAGAATGAGACTATTATATAATGATAAAGAAATAGTATTATATGAATGTAAATCTTTTTTTAGTAGACTAAAGGGATTTATGTTTACTAAGAATATTGATAAAGCTCTTTTATTTGATAGATGTAATAGTATTCATACTTTTTTTATGAAAGAAAATATAGATGTTATTATGTGTGATAAAGATAATAGTATTTTGTATTATTATAAAGATTTAGGTAAGAATAAAGTAATACTGCCAAAGAAGAACGTAAGAAAAGTATTTGAAACTCCAAGTAATTATTTTGATATTGAAATAGGAAAGAAGATGATAATTAGTGAAAATTAGTATTTTAGGTACAGGAGCATTTGGTATGGCTCTAGCTAGTATTTTTTATAATAATAAATGTAATATTAAGATGTGGACTAATAGTGAAGATGAAAAAGATATGTTACTTAAGAATAGAAAGAGTGATAAAATAAATTATAATATTCCTAGTGATATTATTATTTCTACCGATATGAAAGAAGTAGTTCTTAATACTGATATTACAGTAGTGGCAATACCTGCGAAGTTTGTTGGTAGCACTTCAAAGGAATTAAATAAATATTTTAAAAGTAATCAAGTTATTTGTATTGCTTCAAAAGGTATAGAACAGAACTCTTGTTTATTTTTATATGATATTATTAGAAATAACATTGATACTTTAAATATAGGCGTTATATCTGGTGGTACTTTTGCTGAAGATATTATCAACAATGTACCTATCGGATTTAGTTTAGCTTCAAGAAGTAATTATACTAAAAATATTATTACTAAGGCAATGGCTAATGATTATGTTAAGATAAGACATACTAGAGATATTATTGGTACTGAAATATGTGGTTCTATTAAAAATGTTATTGCTATAGCTTCTGGTATGCTTGATGGTATGGGATACCCAATATCTACGAGTACTATGTTTATTACTGAATCTCTACATGATATTAAAGCTTTGATTAAGGCATTAGGTGGTAATAAGAAAACTATTTTATCATTTGCTGGATTTGGTGATATATTGCTTACTTGTACTAGTACTAAAAGTAGAAATTATACTTTAGGCAAGTTAATAGGTGAAGGTAAAAGTAAAGAGGAAATTAATAATTATATAAAGAATACTACAATAGAGGGATTATATACACTATACTCTATAAAAAAACTTCTTAGAAATAAAAAGATCAAGATGCCCATTATTAATCTTATTTATGATATTATTGTTAATGAAAAAGAACCTAGTAATTTAACTAAGTTTCTTATAGAAAAAGAATAGTTTAAATATCAACTATTCTTTTTCTAAATCTTTAAGATGTATATTCCATTTTGTAAGATGTTCATATATTTTTTCCACTGGTACACCTAAAATATTATAAAAACTTCCTTCTATACTTTTTACAAAATTAGATACTATTGTTTCTACAATAAAACCTGATGCGTACAAAACACCTGGTTCATTTTCTATATAAAATTCAATATCCTCATCGCTTATATTATTTAAAGTAATTTTAGTTTCTTGAAAATCTTGTACTATTTCATTATTATATTTATTAATCAAAGTAATTCCAGTGATTACAGATGTAGTTTTTCCAGCGGAACTTTTTAAATTTTGTTTTGCCTCTTCTAACGATTTTGGCTTTTCTAATATTTTTTCATTTGCATAAACAATGGTATCTATTCCTAGTATAATTGCTTGTCCAACTTTTTCTTCTACGCTTTTTGCTTTGCCAAATGATAAATCCTTAACATATTTATAGACATTATTTTTATTTGATGACTTTTCCTCAAAATCGCTATTTATGCTTTCATGTTTCATTCTCACTTTATCTAATATTTCATTCTTTAATTTTGATGTACTTGCTAAAATTAATTTCATTTTATAACTCTTCCTTTCTTTAAAACCTTTGTAAATTCTTGAAGTGTATTATTTATGCTACAATTATTATTTATTACATAGTCTGAAATACTAAGTAATGCATCATACTCTTTTTTTATATTCTCTAGTCGTTTTTTTACTATTTCAATACTCTCACCGCGTTGAATCATTCTATCAGCAACCAGATTTAAATCGGTATCAATCAGAATATTTATAACATTGTCTATTTTTGACTTTAAGCTTATTATACCTTCATATCCCATATCAGTAATTGCTGTTTTGTTATTATTTTGTATTTGGTAATAACTTTCTTTTAAAGTACCATAATAATTATTTTTATATAGCTGATACTCTAATAATTCATCACTTAATATATAGTTTTTAAAATCTGTCAAAGATGTAAATATATATCTATCTTCTCTATCTGTTGTTCTCTTTGGTCTAGTGGTAACACATCTTGGATATTCAAAATTATTATTATTATTTAACACTTCATTTATTAGTGTCGTTTTGCCAGTGCCCGACACGCCGCTTATGATTACAAACATTATTACTTTCCTTTACCTTTATAAATACTTATAACTTCATTCACGATATTTGCTACTACAATATCTTTATTTTCATTGAATATTTTTATCACTTTATAATCGGGCTGATGCATAATAATCTTTTCAAGTTCTTTTTCAAAAAGTTTCAATGTTTCAATTTCATATTTTGAATATTTAATATTATCTCGTTTTTGAGCTCTTTCTATATAAACATTTTTTTCATCAACAAAATAAAAAACTAAATCAATCTTCAGGTTATTAAATTTCAATATTGATATCAAATCTTTTAAAAGAGGTTTGCATGATAAACCATATTCTTTTTCTAATAATACTTTTTGATATGCATAAATGGAAAAATAAAATCTATCAAATATATTTATTTCATTATTTTGTTTCAATATTCTTTCTTTTATATAAAAATAATCCGCTGTTTGAATAAATGTTTCATATAGCACTGTACTAAACTCTATATTGCTTGTTATTAATGGTGTCGTACAATTCATATTATGCAATATTGGATATAATGGAGTTGTTGGATCAATATCTACTGTATTTTCTACTTTTATTCCAAAACTTTTTAATTTTTTTACTACTTCATTTATAATAGTGGTTTTTCCTGCTCCCGGAGCCCCTTCAAAAACAATATTAATCATTTTATGCATTCCAATTTGCTTTTTAATTCATTTAAATTATGTGATATTTCAAAATTCATACAACCTTCAATAAACAAATTATCCGTACCAGTAAAATCCAAGCATCTATCATCTGTTTTATATCCTAAACAAATTTTATTCCAAGCATATGCCATTCCCAATTCTACACAGGCTCCTTCATTGGGAACTCTTCCATCCAAAAAAAATATTAAAATATCACATTTTTTAATTCCTTCTATATCAGATTGAAATATTTTTCTACTAACCTCATATATATCACCACCAGCAGCAATTATCTTTGCTGATAATCCCGCACTTTCTTGTGGCAAGTAAACATCATATCCCCAACTTCTTAATTTTTTTGTTATTTCTTTATTTCTTTTTAATTCCATCTCATTAAATAGTGGTGCTGCAAAATATATTTTTTTCATTTTCATCCTCCTTTATGTATATTATAATACATAATGGTGAAATATATGGTATCATCTTAAAATTTCTTTAAATCTTTTATTTCGGCTAAATTAAATGTTCTTATGTCATTATCAGTATAAGAGAAACCCGTTGTATAAATCAAATTTTTGTAAAATGAAAATGTATATGGTAAAAATATTCTGTTTTTTTTATGATAAATTAACGTTACATTTTTTTTGTTAATGATGGCATTCGATAGAATTGTATATCTATTTTTTCTAATGTTATATTTATGTTATTTTTTTCTTTCTGCGATAGTTTGTTTAAAATATTTTCAATATTATCTATATCACTATAATTAAATTCTATATCGTAGTTGTTTTTATGATTGTAAACGTATCCACCATATGGACCATATAAAGTTTCTATATATATACCGGCCTTTTCTAGTTCGCTTTTATAAATTTTTATCATTCTTTTACTTACTTCTAATCTTTCTGCCAATTCTTTAACTGTATATTTTTGGCCATTTTCCAATATTTTTAACATTGTTAAAACATTCCCGATTTTTCCCACATTTTCCTCCTATTATTGTTGTTATTGTTTACATTTTAGACTAAAATATTATGATAATAATTAGTAATTCAATCAATACTTTTTGTTATACATTTCATCGATATTATATAAATTATCTTTTATTAGTTTTGTCTATGTATCTGTTAATATTATAATGTGTATCAATATATTAGTATAATGTTTTTTCAAAGTTTTTATTATATTCTGTTGATTTCACAATACCTATCCTAATTATATTATAAACTATATTTAAATTAAAAGATAGACCTTACTTTTTATTTGAAATAAATGTAGTATAATAAGGTTAAAAAGATAATTACTATTTTTTCATCCAAATTGTGAATAATAATTAATTATTGTAACATAAAAATATAAATTTTTAATTATTAATTTACATATTATAGCGTAGTATGATATAATTTATATGGTATTGATTATATAGACTAATCATGTAGACTAATCATGTAATTTTTTGCTTTGATCCTTACATCTTTAAGTTTTTTTGAAAGTTACAAAGAAATTTAATCTCAAACAATTTAGTATTATAATTCATAATAATTTATAACACCCTAAATATAATACTTCATAAATAGGCATAAAAGCCATTTTATTATTTTATGTTTTTTCTTAAAAAAAGATTTGAATGAATTTAATAAAATACAATTTAAAACATTTGTCATAAAAATGGTAAATAAAATTATTACAGATCTAACTCAACGAAATTTTATTTTTATTAAAATCTTCATTTTCAGAATTAAAAAAACTTATTTGCCATTAATAATAAAAAACTCTTAATAACTTCAATATTTGAATAATTGACAATATAGCACTTTATAATATCAATACCAGACATAAATCATAAAAGAACACACATAATAAGGCACTTTAAATAATGAATATGTTCTACAGTTTTTATCTATAACATATTTGCTTGTCACTTGTTATAAGAACAATTAAGGAGAAAACTGTCATTAAACTATGATAAAAATAGTAAATGCTTCAAGAATTTAAAATTCAATCCATATTTATCATAAGTATATTATACAAAGTTAGAGAGAAATTCAAAAAAAGGAGGAATATGATAATATGCTAGTCAATAAAAAACTCTCTTATAATTGACTATATATCATACAAAAAATATATGAATAAAAACTTACTAGATGACATTCTCAAAAGTATGCAAGATAATAATTATAAAATTGTTGAGCTTGAGACTACAACTGCTATTAATGAAAGAAAAAATGGTAAAGTTTTCTCTTTTAACGAACATGTCGAGGCCTTAATATGGTCATTACTCAGCAATCAAAGACCTTGGAAAGGTATATCTGATAATAAAAATAATATAAGAAAAATATTTCATGATTTTGATTATAAATATATATTAAATACTGATCCCGATATCTTTACATCTAGGCTCAAACAAATTAAATGTGGAAATAGAGCAATAAAAAAGCAAATGCAATCATTAAATTACAACATTAATGTATTATTAAAAATCGAAGCAAAATATGGTACTATAGATAATTATATTTCTTCAGATGAGCCACACATTATTGCTAAGCAAATTTCAAGTGGATGTTATAAGCTTAAACAAATCGGTTTTCCATTGGCAATGGAATATTTACGAAATGTTGGCATTGATACTATTAAGCCAGATGTTCATATATGTAGAATATTAGGCAGTGATAGATTGAGATTTTCAAATTGTAGTAATGCTAAAGAAAAAGAGGCCGTTGAAATTATAAAAAAATTGTCTAATAATTCTAATCTAAGTTTATCTGAGATAGATTATATACTTTGGCAATTTTGCGCTGATGGCTATGCAGAAATTTGCACAAAAAATCCAAAATGTAAATTATGTAGAGCAAGTTCGTATTGTCATTATAATAAATAACTTTTTTATTAATCTTATTTATGATATTATTGTTAATGAAAAAGAACCTAGTAATTTAACTAAGTTTCTTATAGAAAAAGAATAAAATTAGATGATTGAACATCTAATTTTTTATTAATCATAATAGTTATAATAATATCCATTACTATAATTAGATTCATCTATTGCTTCAGTAAATGCAACTGAAAATATAATAACAGAAATTAATATAATGAACAATGCAATAGATGAGATAATTATACCCGCAGTTGATAAACCTTTACCAGTATTAGTTTCTTTTACTTTCTTAAGCCCTAGTATTGAGAATATTAAACCTAATAATGGTACAAAGAACGATAATATGAAACCTGCTGTTGCCATTCCATTTGAAGTACCATTGTTGTTATTACTTACTGCTGTATTTTGACCAGTTGAAACACCACATTTTGGACATATTACTGCCTCATCTACTACTTCGTTCCCACAATTTGAACAAAACTTTGACATACTACACCTCCTATTTTTTTGATAAAGCACACTCCCTATGTTATGCTAAATTAATTATATCATAATTATTTTTATTTGAAAATCATTTTTAACTAATTATTCTCAATGTAATTAATTACTTTTTCAACAGTATTGTTGAAATTACTATAGTCTGTTTCAAACCATACTACTGGTAGTTGGTGATTAAAAAATGTATACTGCCTTTTGGCATAATGCCTTGAATTTTGTTTTATTTTGTCTATGGCTTCTTCAAGTGATATATTACCATCAAAGTATGAATATATTTCTCTATAACCAATGGCATTAAGTAATGGTTTAGTTCTGATATTCTTATCATAAAAAACTTTTACTTCATTAAGTAAACCTTCTTTAATCATAATATCCACTCTATTATTTATTTTATCATATAATATTCTTCTATCGGTTGTTAAACCGATAAATATAGCATCATATAGTAATTTATTAGTAGTATTGGTATTAATAGATTTATTATTTTCTTTATAGTAATTAAGGGCTCTTATTAATCTGCGACGATTATTTTTATCTATTACTATATCTTTATCTACTTCTAGTAATTTATTATATAATTCTTCATCAGTTAGATTATCATATGTATTAGTTTCTTTTTCTTCAGTTAATTTATAATCATAGAGAGCTGCTTTTATATATAGACCTGTACCTCCTACTAGAATGGGAGTTTTTCCTCTACCCTGGACTTCTTTGATTAATTTACGACAATCTTTTTGGTAATGATAAATAGTATATTCTTCATCTACCTCTTTTATATCAAATAGATGATGAGGAATATCTTCTTTTTCCTCTTCAGTTACTTTAGCACTTCCGATATCTAATCCTTTATATACTTGAACAGCATCAGCATTTATTATTTCACCATTATATCTTTTAGCTAATTCTATACTTAATTTGGTTTTGCCTACCGCAGTAGGTCCTGTTATAACAATTACTTTATTCATAGATTACTCCTTTTTGTAAGATTAATATATCATAGATAACATAAAAAGACAAGATTATTTGATTCTTGTCTTAGTCTTATATGAATACTCTTCTTTACTTCTTATACCTAATTCTATTTCCTTTAATTCATTAGCTTTAGCAAGTTCTATAGTAAGTGCCTTAAGTACATTAATATTACTATTAAACTCTTTTAAAGTATATTTTAATCCCTCTGTATTTCTTAATGAAGCACTTAAGGCTCTCATTGCATCTGTTTCATAAGACATAGTATCACTCCTTAGTGCCATATATTCTAACACATGTACAACTTAGTGTCAAATATTACTATTTAGTTATACTGTTTTTATTATTAGTTAATTTTTTATAATTTGCTCTAGATACACCAAAAATACTGTTAAATCTTCCATTCTGTAAGACCAAAGTATCATTATTTGATTCAACAAAGTCTTTTCTTTCTTTTATTTCATCAAGTGTTAAAGTTAATATTGAAGCACTTTTAACTACATATGGTAATACTCCTAGTGATTCTAAATATGGTAATACATTTTTTAAATGTTCTACATTCTTATTAATAATTAACGGTGTTAAATATGCTTGTCCATAATTTTCTTTTATATAATTAATTGATTTTTCTATCTCTTCTGTTGCCTTTAAAAATATGCTACCAGTGATTGGTATATTATTCTTTTTACATACCTCAATTATTTTCTCTACCTCTTCAGCGGTTTTATAAAATACACTACCGGTGATTGATATATTATTTTCTCTACATACCTCAATTATTTTTTCTATCTCTTCGGATGTCTTTAAAAATACACTACCAGTGATTGGTATATTATTCTCTATGCATACTTTAATTATTTTTTCTATATCTTCTGCTGTTTTATAAAATACACTGCTGGTGATTGGTATATTATTCTCTATGCATACTTTAATTATTTTTTTTATATCTTTTGATGTCTTTAAAAATATGTTACCAGTGATTGGTATATTATTTTCTTTACATACTTTAATTATTTTTTCTATCTCTTCGGATGTCTTTAAAAATACACTACCAGTGATTGGTATATTATTTTCTCTACACACTTTAATTATATTTTCTATCTCTTCGGCTGTCTTTAAAAATACATTACCGGTTACCGGTATATTATTTTTTTTACACACTTTAATTATTTTTTCTATATCTTCAGCTGTTTTATGAAATACACTACTAGTGATTGGTATATTATTTTTTCTACATACTTCAATTATTTTTTCTATCTCTTCTGCCGTTTTATGAAATACACTACCGGTGATTGATATATTATTTTCTTTACATACTTTAATTATTTTTTCTATCTCTTCTGCCGTTTTATGAAATACGCTACCGGTAATTGGTATATTATTTTCTCTGCATACTTTAATTATTCTTTCTATTTCTTCAGATGTTTTCTTAAATACACTACTGGTGATTGGTATATTATTTTTATTGCATACTTTAATTATCCTTTTTATTTCATCCATACTATTTCTTGATATGGCTGCTGATATTACTAATGATTTATCGTTAAACAGTCCTTCTATTTGTTTTATTCTATCAATAGAAGTACTTAGTATTGATGTTATTCTATTTATATATTCTATACCATAGTTATTTAATACATAATTATATGTTTCTTTTAAATTTTTGGGATTAGTATTTAATATGTGCAATGTTGTTTCTATATTGCCTGTATTTATTTTTGTTGTTATTAAAAATTCATAGTTTTCTTTGATGTTATTAACAGCCTTATACATAATACTAGGACATTTTTCTATATTTCTAGCATTAATGTGTAATTCTTTTACCAAATAATTTAGAGTTTTATCTATATCTTGATATTCACCATATTCTAGTATGTTATTATTTTTATTAATAACTTTTGTAGCATCTATACCATATTTTTTTAACAAACTTTCTAATGTATAAGCTTCAATCATAATTACCTCCTATGAAAGTTCATCTAATAGTGAAATATCATTTTCTATTTCTTCTATATAGTTATTTCCTAATTTTTTTATTAAATTGTTTATTTTTACTCTAAATTCTTCTTTTGGACAAATAAATATTAGTACTTGCCTTTCAAAAATATCTTCAGTATCTTCAAAACCTAATGATATAAAATACTTAATGTTATCTATCACATCATCTTTTAATAAGGCAATAGAATTAATTATACTACTACCATAAATTTTTTCTATTCTATCAAAATCTATATTCATATATATTACCTTCTTTACAATATAAATATTTTTTAATTTAGAGACTATATAATAGGCTCTAAATTAACATAAAAAGACCTTAGGCTTTTTATGTAAGTAAGAGACCTAGGCTCTTACTTATACTACTCTTTTAAACATTCTTTCTATTTCATAAGTAGTAAAATGTATTATAGTAGGTCTTCCATGAGGACAATTAAATGGATTATTACACTTTCTAAGTTTATTAATTATCTCTTCTTGGGCTTCTTTAGTTATTCTAGTATTAGCTTTAATACTCATTTTACAACTTACTAATTTAGCTAAATTATCATTAAACTTAGCTAAACTAAATTCTTTACCTTTATTTGTTATATCTTCAAATATTTTAGATATTATCTCTTTTTCTCTACCTTTAGTAAACCAAGTAGGATGTGATAGAATACGATATGAATTACTACCAAACTCTTCTACTTTGATATTTAAACTATCTAAAATATCAATATTTTCTTTTACTTTTATAAATTCATTATTAGGTAGTTCAATTATGATAGGTATAAGAGGCGTTATGGTATTACCACTGGGATGGGCAAGTAAATAAGAATTTCTCTCATAATTAATTCTTTCTTCAGCAGCATGCTGGTCTATTAGATAGATTCCTTTTTCATTTTCACATACTATATATGTACCTAAGGCTAGTCCAATAGGATATAATTCAGGAAGTGTATCTTTAGGTCTTTCTTCAATATATTCTTCTTCCTCTTCAGTATCATATTCATTATTTTGTTCATAGTTAAAGTTAATTAAATTAGTTAATCTTTCTTTATCAGGATTTACTTCACTTGGTTCATTTATAATATTTCGATCTAAATTTAATGCTAGATTTTCATACTTTAATTGTGGTTCTTCTTTTACTTCTATCTTTGGTATTAATAATTTTGTTTTTATTGTATCCACAATTAATGTTGATATAAGTGTTTTTAAATCTTCAAAATTACTAAACTTAATATCTTGTTTAGAAGGATGAATATTTACATCAATTAATGATGGATCAGTATCTATTTTAATTACCACGATTGGATATCTAGTATCTTCTTTGAAGGATGAATAAGAATCATTTATTACTTTATTTAGTACTTGATTTCTTATTACTCTTCCATTTACTAGGACAGTCATATGATTTCTTGAGGCTCTATTTACTTCAGGTAAGGAAATGTAACCTGATACATCGTAGTCGTCATTAGAACCATTTATCGCAAGCATCTTTTTAGTTATTTCTAAACCATATATTGATTTTATTACTTTAAGTAAATTACCAGACCCATCGGTATTTAATAGTTCTTTTTCGTCATTAGTTAATCTAAACTTAATACTTGGATATGATAGAGCCATTTTATTTACATATTCAGTAACTCCCGCTAGTTCAGCATATGGACTGGATAGATGTTTTAATCTGGCAGGGGTATTATAGAACATATTGGTAACTGTTATTTGTGTTCCTTTTCTGGCATCACCATTTTTATTTTCAAGTATTTTTCCACCTTTGATGTGGACAATTGTTCCTACTTCGCCTTGTGATGTCTTTAGTAGAACTTCGGATACTGCAGCAATTGATGGTAAGGCCTCACCACGGAAACCTAGAGAGTTTATGTTAAATAGATCATCATCAGTATATAGTTTACTAGTGGCATGTCTTTGAAAGGCTAAAACAGCATCATCTTTATCCATACCTATACCATTATCAGTAACCACTATTTCTCTTAGGCCTGCTTCTTTTAGGTCTATTTTTATTTCAGTACTTTTGGCATCAACAGAATTTTCCACTAGTTCCTTAACTATTGATACTACTTTTTCTACTACTTCTCCTGCTGCTATTTTATTGGATAGTAGTTCACTCATTACTTTTATTCTACTCATACTACACCTCAATCATTTTATATGGTTTTACTTTATTATCTCCACTCGCTATGTAGATAGCTATTTCTTTTCCTTCTTTATCTAGTAATAGGGACATATTCTCTTTAAAAAAATTATCTAGTACCATTCCATTTTTTACTTTAGTAAGTAGTGGTTCCTCTATTACAGTAGTTTTTATATTGGGTAGACACTCTTTAATACTAAGTAATTTATAGTTATTCTCTTCAATATCTTTTAGAGTATAAGCATCTTTTAGAGTAAATATTCCCTGTCTTGTTCTTATTAGATTTTTCATAGTACCATAGGTATTTAAACTATAGGCTATATCTCTAATTAAACTTCTTATATATGTTCCTTTACTTACCTCGCACTTAATAGTAAACTCTACTGCACCCTTTATATGTTTTAAGTCACTTATTAATTCTAGAGAGTATACTTCTACTTCTTTACTTGGAGGAATTACTGTGGTGCCACTGCGAGCATACTCATATAGTTTTCTTCCTCCTACTTTGACTGCTGAATAAAGAGGTACTTCTTGGTTATATTTACCTATGTAACTTTTTAGTACTTTTAGTAGTTCTTCTTTAGTTACACTGGGTATGTTTCTTTTGATTTCTGTTCCAGTTATATCTAACATATCTGTTTCATAGCCTAGTATTACTTCTGCAATGTACTCTTTGGTATTACTAGTTAGTAGTTCAGATACTTTAAGAGCTCTACCTATGGGGAGTACTAGTACACCTGTTGCTAATGGGTCTAATGTTCCTGTATGACCAACTTTTTTGGTATTTAATTTTTTTGATACTATGTTTACTATATCTCTACTGGTATAGTCTTTAGGTTTATTTATGACAATTATTCCATTCATTTATACTCTTACCTACTTCTATTATTAACTTTTCTTTTAGATCTTCATAAGGCATAGCAGTTGTTATACCAGCGGCATTTACGTGGCCTCCTCCTCCAAAGATAGAGGCTATCTTACTGACATCAATATGGCCACTACGAAGAGATACTCTAGTTTGATTAGGGTATTTTCTTAAGAATATTGATACTTCAACGGTATCTATTTCAAGAGGAATACCTACGAGAATACCACATTCGTCTTCATCAACATTATACTTTTCCATATCTTCGGAAGTTATGAAAGAAACTGCTAGGGCATTATTATTATATAGTTCTAGATTATCTAGAGCTTTCTTCTTGATATTAAACTGGTTTATGGTAATGGTTCTTAGTACTTTCTTATATATGTCTGAAAGATCTACTAGTGAAGATAGTTCGGCGGCCATAGTAAAAGTACTTGGCAGAACATTCTTATGAGCAAAACCGCCAGTATCTGTTAGTAATCCCACTGCTAGAGGAAGAGCCAAATCTTCATCAATACTAACATTCATTTCTTTTATTAAATTATATATTATCTCGCAGCAAGCAGGATAGTCCTCTACTAGGTTTACATCTCCATACATAGTATTTGTCATATGGTGGTCAATTACTAGTTTCTTTGACACAGTATCAAGTAAATAGGCACTATTTACTCTGTCAATACTTCCAGTATCTAGTATAACTGCTGTATCATACTTTTTAGTACTCTCTTTCTTGATATCTGAATGCACTTTTAGAAAGCCAAATCTTTTAGGCAGAGTATCTAGAACGATATCTACTTCTTTACCTAATCTTTTTAATAGTATATACATGGCTATAGTACTACCTACAGCATCACCATCAGGATTATTATGACAAAGTAAAACAATATTATTGCTTACTTTAATTTCGCTAATAATATTGTTCATTACTCACCATCTTCCTTTATTTCTTCAATTATCTTTTCAATTTTATTTCCATATTCAATTGACTCATCATATACGAATGTTAATTCTGGCATCTTTCTTATTTCTACTCTACCAAATAATTTACCACGAATAAAGGAACTAGCATTATTTAATGCTTTAGTTACTTTTTCTCTATCTTTATCTATTAAATTAGTAAAATATACTTTAGCATATGATAAATCACTAGAAATATCTACTGCTGTTATGGTAACAAATTGTACATCAGTATCTTTTACTTCTTCACTTATTACTTTAGATATTTCTTCTGTTAGAATATGATTTAATCTATCTAATTTTATACTCATAATATCATTCCTATCTGTGTTTATTACTATTATTTATATTTTGGTATTCTTCTGGTACATTTCCTACGCTTACAAGAAAGGCTCCTCTTTGATATCCTTCTTGGAAAGTTTGGGTTGCTTTTATATCTGAAATCCCCTTAATTTGAGGTAATTCTTGATCTTCTAATGGTATACCATAAAAGTATTCATCAAAATAGGCTTTTCTTCCTGCAGTATTTATCATGGATGCAAAGGTCTTTTCAGGCCCTGATAATCTACGAGCTTCTTTATTTCTTAATGATCTTTTAAAACGCTCTTCACTTGCTATACTATCAATATTTTTACTTATTTTTTCCATATTAATCTCCTATCTATGTTTTTTACTATTATTATTCATTAACATTGCACTCATATATCCTGTCATATAGTCATCATTCTTTTTTAATAAATTTAAATTATCTACTGGTATTCCTAAGATGCTATATTCATATTCTCCTAATGCTATAGATTCTTCTTTTGTTAATTTATCTAATTTTGCTAGTACTCTTTTTTCACCATTTATGTAGTAACCCGCAGCGTATGATTTTATTTCAGAATCATTATTTCCAGTGTTATTGTATACTTTACCATTTATCCTATCATCAGAGCCTATATTTCTATATAGAGCACTATTGCCATAGGCTTCTATTCTTTCTTTAGTTCTTGATGCTGCTGCATCATCACTTAATGTAGACATAACTTTTGACGATCTTATCGCTGCATTTTCTTTTGCTGTATATAGCCTTTTTGATCCTCTTCTTTCACTAGCAGTACGTTCATAATCTCCCATAATTTACCTCCTCATGCCTTTTGAAGTCATATTTTGATAGTCTATATCTTCTCTAAGATGTTTTCCTAGTTCATATCCCTCTCTATATGGAATACAATTTCTTATCACTTCATTTAAACTATCAAAAGCTATTTCTGAATTTTTACCATCATTAAAACCTATTACTCTTAATATCTCATTGTATTTGGTTTCTTCATCTAATTCTTCATAAGGCATTTCTTTTCTCTTTAGTCCGAATGTTTTGTTTATTTCTTGATATACTTTTGTTATGTTGTCTGTAAGTAATGGGATGCTTGTGCTACCTGTCTCTATTAGTATTCTAATATTGGTATTTCCTCTATCATAATAACCATAATAAAAGCTTTTAATATCTCCAGAACTTATATTTTTTAATTTAGGATAAGGAACTCCAGATAATCTTGCTACTGTACCCTCCGGAGCTAATTTTCCTGTTCCATATTTAGCAAAGTTTGATTGTGCAATTCCTGCATGATGCTTATCCCACTCTGCTATTCTACTTTCAACTTCACTTATTCTTTTTCTTGTTGGAGTATTACATCTTGTTTGATTAAAGTTTTTTCTATAAAGTGTGTTGGGGTTTTCTTTCATTTTAACATTCACCTATCTTTTTATTTCCACTAGTTCATATGCTTCAATTATATCTTTTTCTTTAATATCATTAAAGTTTTCAATAGTTATTCCACACTCTAGTCCTTGTTTTACTTCTTTAGCTTGATCTTTTTCTCTTGCTAAACTACCTATAGTACTATCTATTACAACAACGCCATCTCTTATTACTCTGGCTTTGGCTCCTCTTTTTATTACTCCTGATGTTACATAAGAACCGGCAATAGTACCTACTTTAGAGAATTTAAATAGTTTTCTAACTTCGGCTTCTCCTAGTACTTTTTCTTCATATTCTGGCTCTAGTTTTCCTTTAAGGGCTGCTTCCATTTCTTCGACTACTTTGTAGATAATATCGTATAATCTAATATCAATTCCTTTATCTTTAGCTATTTCAGTTATCTTGTGATCTGGTCTAATATTAAAGCCTATGATGATAGCATTTGATGCTTCCGCTAATACAACATCACTTTCTGATATGGCACCAATACCACTTCTGATAACATTTATCTTCATACCTTCAACATCTAACTTTAATAGTGAATTTTTTACAGCTTCTTCACTACCCTTAACATCTGCTTTTAAGATAATGTTGATTTCTTTTTCGCCAGCTTCTTTTCTGCTAAATAAATCGTTTAAAGATATTGCTCCTTTAGGTTTATTTCTTTTTTCTTTTTCGATTTCTTTTCTTTGCTCTGCAACTTTTTTAGCTTTCTTTTCACTTTCAAAAGCCATAAATTTATCTCCTGCTGATGGGCTTTCAGATAGACCAGTTATTGATACAGGCATTGATGGAAGAGCCTCTACTAGTGACTCTCCTCTATCATTTGTTAGTGTTCTAACTTTACCAGCAGATGTTCCTATTACGATTGGATCTCCTAGTCTTAAGGTACCATTTTGAATTAATATATTTGTTATTACTCCAGAGTTTTTATCTATTTTTGATTCAATAACTGTTCCGATAGCATAACGATTTGGATTGGCTTTTAATTCAGCCATTTCACTAAGTAATAGTATTCTATCTAGTAAGTCATCTATTCCTTCGCCTGTTACTGCAGAGATATTTACAAACATAGTATCTCCACCCCAAGCTTCAGGCTGAATACCATTTGCAGACATTTCAGTTAATACTCTTTCCACATTAGCAGTTGGTTTATCTATTTTATTAACCGCTACGATAATTGGAACCCCTGCTGCTTTAGCATGGTCTATTGCTTCTTTTGTTTGAGGCATTACACCATCATCTGCCGCTACTATAATGATAACGATATCAGTAATAGATGCTCCTCTGGCACGCATTTCAGTAAAGGCTGCATGACCTGGAGTATCAATAAAGGTTATTTTTTTACCATTATATTCTATTTGATAAGCTCCTATTGCTTGTGTTATTCCACCAGCTTCTCCAGAAGCAACATTTGTCTTTCTAATAGTATCAAGTAGTGTAGTTTTACCGTGGTCAACATGACCCATTATTGTTACTACTGGTGGTCTTTCTTGTAAGTCTTCTTCTCTATCTACTATTTCTAACTCTTCAAAATTTATCTCATCTCTAGTACTTTCTTTCTTTAGTTCTTTGCTATAATCTCCTACTAGAATTTCGGCAGTATCAAAATCTAATGAAGCATTAATGTTCATCATCATACCTAATGACATTAATTTCTTTATTATTTCAGTAGCTGATACTCCTAGTGCTGAAGCTAGTTCTGATACAGTCATACCGTCTTTGTATAAAACAATATTTTCATCGTCTTCAGTAACATTTGACTGAAGTTTTTCTTTATGTTTATACATTTCTTTTCTTTTTTCACGATAGTCATTTTTAGATGAAGTTTCTACTTTATTTTGTTTTTTCTTTTTACTAGCATTCTTTTCTTCAATTATATCATCTAGTTCTTCTTCATAATCTTCTTCAAGGTCTCCATCCTCTTCTGACTCTTCTGGTACTTCATCTTCTACTTCTTCTTCGTTTTCAAGTGAAGCCAATTCATTATCTAACATAATGATATCATCATCAGATAACATATCGTCTTCATTACTTATAGATAACTCTAATTTTTTACATAGATTAAGTATTTCACTGACACTTTTATCTACATCTAATGCATATTCAGATACACTCATCATATGTATCACCTCCTAGTGATTTTTTATTATATTTTCTATTTCTTGATATACTTCTTCAGGAATATTTACTTCAAGGGCACGAGATAATATATTTTTGCTTTTAGCAGTATTTAATACTTCTATATCCTTTTTAATATATGCTCCTCTTCCTCCTAATTTTCCTGTTTGATCTACGCTTACTTTTCCTTCTTTATCTCTAACGATACGAAGTAATTCTTGCTTAGGTAACTGCTCTCTTGTTACTATACATCTTCTAAGGGGAATCTTCTTCATATGATCACCTTATTCTTCTACTGAAGTCTCTTCAGTAGTTTCAGTATTTTCTTGTTCCTCTGGTTTAACTTCAATCTTATAATGAGTAAGACGAGAAGCTAATTTAACGTTTTGTCCTTTTTTACCAATAGCTAATGATAAGTTCTTATCATTTACTAGGGCTAAGGCTTCTTTCTTAGTTTCATCTTTAATTGATACTTTAACATCTTTTGCAGGACTTAAAGCATTTGCTATAAACTTAACAGGATCTTTATCATATAAGATCACATCTATTTTTTCACCACTAAGTTCTTTTAATACATTGGCTATTCTTCTTCCTTTTTCACCAATTACTGCTCCTATTGGATCAACATTTGTATATTCAGTATAAACTGCTATCTTGCTTCTACTTCCAGCATCTCTAGCTACTGAGTATAACATAATTGTACCATCAGATAATTCTGGTATTTCAATTTCTAATAATCTTTTAACAAAACCATAATGACTTCTTGATAACATTATAAATGGTCCTTTAGGTCCTATCTCTAATTTAGATACATAAACCTTTACTGAAGAACCCATCTCTAATTTTTCACCTGGTATTATTTGATCTTTTGGTAAGATACCGCTGCATCTACCTAAATCAACAAAGTAATTATTTTGATCTTCACGAGATAATGTTCCAACCATTAGTTCTCCTTCTTTGTCTTGAAACTCTTCTGAAATACTTTGTTTTTCTGCTTCTTTAATTCTTTGAACAACGATTTGCTTTGCTGTACCTGCGGCTACTCTACCAAAGTTTGTAGGTATTTGAAGTTCATTACCTATAATTACTTCGCCTAGTTCGATACCCTCTACTAATTTTTGAGCATCCTCTAATGATATTTCTGTTTCCTCATTAGTTACTTCTTCTACTACAGTTCTATTAGAATATAATCTAATATCTCCAGTTACTGGATCTACTTTAGCAGTTACATTAGGCATACCTGTTTCTTTTTTATAGGCTGCTGCCATTGCTTGTTCCATAGATTCAATAACTATATTTTTGTCTACTTTCTTTTCTTCCACAATAGACTCTAGAGCTTTCATAAACTCTTTCATTTGTTTACTATTCATTTCTATCTTCCCTTCTCTTTAGTGGATACATCTAAAATGTATGACTCCTTAATTAAATCTTTTTCATCTAGTAATGGATTAATAATATTTGTTACTTCTACACATTTATCAACATCTATTATTTCATCACTGTCGATTACTATTCTTAAGAATAGATTATTATCTTCTTTCTCTAGTTTAATGCTATCTATTCTTACATCTTTTTTTTCTACTTCTTTTTCAAGTAGGTTTCTTATTTCATCTTCAATATGCATATTTCCTCCATCAAATATATATAAAAGAGTGGATTTTTATGCCACTCTTTCTCAAGACACCTATATTATAACATAGTTTTATAAGTAAATACAAGTGTTTTTTTATTATTTTGTTTCTATCTTCTTTTTTAGTTTATTTATTCTACTAAAAAGTAAAGTACATATTTTGTTTATTCTTCTATCAGTCATTTTAGTAATATGTTGATATTTATGTAATAGTTCATCAAACTCTTCACATATTCCATCTAATTTATTTAAATCATATTTTTTTAAATCTTTAATATTATCAAGTATATTATCAAAATTACTAATATTATAAAAGAATCTTCCATCACCATTTATTATTACTTCTTCATCGCTGTAATCTATTATATTTAAAGATTCACCTGTATCAAATATTTGTGCAGTGCTAATCCAATTTAGTGTTTTAAAATCTCTAATAATGCCAAAATTATTAAGGTGTCTATCTTCATTTAACATTATGTAATCTAATATAAACATATCTTCTAAAGAACTTCTGGGATCTTTTATTTCATGTTTTTCAAGTAAACTAATATATGTTTCATATGCATCATCTTTATCACAATTATTATATAGTATTTGATATGCTGATATTAATTCAGTGTTCTCATTTATAAAGCTTTCGCATTTTGATACTACTTTATCTTTAATTACCTCTAATGTATAGGTAACATGATTAAATCCTAAACGACTACTAATCATTGCTGCTAATACTTCATTAAATGGTTGTAATACTTCATTTTTATAACCACCCTTTAATAGATATCTTTTACCTGCTTCAATTATCCAAGTCTTTTTTAATCTGCCATCAGTTGTATTATTTGGCGAAATTAAACTTATTTTTGCACTAGTTTCTGTATTATTAGAAAATGTTGCATCTATAAACTCAGTATCTTTAAAATCATGTTCAAAGAAATTAATATCTTTATATTCTATTCTAGAATTATATGGCTTAATCCAATATTGATCTGATAATGATAATCCAAATGCCTTATCTAATAATTCAGTGGGAGCAGAAATATTTAATTTGGTAAGTAATAAATCCAAATCATCTCTCCATAAAGGAATACCTCTACCTTTAAACCAATTAGATAGTATTATTTTTAAGTCTTTTTCTTTATTGTAAACATTCTTTAATATTACTGGAGCAAAATCTATGTTATAAATATCATAGATATCAGTAAATACTCCTAGTGAAGGCTGATAATTCGCTGATAAGACTTTAGTATTTTTATTCATAAGTATATACTTCATACTATCTTCACCTCTTGATAGTATTCTATCATACTATTTAATTTTTATCTATTACTTTAAATATTTTTTTAGTATTACACTTACATCTTTATCCATTAATGGTTTAATTATGTAATCCACATAACCATATTTAAGATACTTTTTTTCTAATGATTTATTATTCTTTGTTACCATTATTACTACTGGTATTCTTGTACCATTAACTCTTTGAATTATTTTTGTTGAACATTGTTTTAACATTTCTTCTCTAGGTATTGCTTTATTTTCAGAAAACATATCATCTACCAGAACAAGATCGTAATTATTTTCAGTGATTAATTTATTTAATTTTTCTATATTATTACATAAACTTATTTCTAAATTGTATTTCTTTAATAATTCAATAATTTTTTGGTTTTCTTCAAAACTATCATTAAAAATAATTATCTTTTTTCCTGTGTACTTAATTTGATTATTAACATAGTTATCTTGAGAGCTAATATAATTATTTACATCATATTCACTTTTGATTTTTTGATCTATTGTTATTGTAATACTTATGATATTTTCTTTTTTGATATTTATTTTTCCATCTAATAATTTTAATATACTTAATATTACTCTATAATCAAAGTCATCTTTTTCTTCTTTTATATATATTTCTTTTTTATCTTTAATTAAGTACTTTTCAAATGATAAGTCTATAAAATAACTAAACTTTAATCTGCATAAATTACCAACAGATAAATTGGATACTTTAATATTCATTGTTTTGCTTTTAGTTCTTTCCAAAATATAGTCATTTATATATAATAATAATTGTTTTATTTTGTTTTTATCACCATATAATACTTTATTAATATCATCGCTAACATCAAAATTATATCTTACTTTATCATTGTTTATTTTTAGCATTTTTTCTAATTCATTTATCATTTCATAGGTATTATACATTTCTTCATTCAGCATATAATCACCGCTGTTAACTTTTCCTAATTCTATTAGACTAAATACTCTATCAGCAAAGCTTGTGGTGAATATTCTTAAATTTTTGACTTCTTTAATTAATTCTTCTTTAGTGGATGTTATTATTTTTTTATCATTAAAATTTACTATTTGATTTAATGGTTCGTCTAGTTCATTTTTTATATTATTCAAAGTGTTGATAGTTTCACTTTTAGATTTTTCAGCAACTCTCTTTGAGTATTCTAACTCTTCCATTAATTTAATATCAGGATTTTCTATAGTAAAATACATTAAAAATGTATAAATGCTTCTGTTGACGACATTAATAATAGGGATGGATTTTTTGATTGTATTATCATTGTTATTACTCCTAGTAAAAGGAATATTGACATTGGCAAATATTTCTTATAAAACATCTTTCTTATGTTAGATAATAATTTATATACTATAATAATTATACATCCTAAAGAATAAAAATAAAGATAATTTATACTAGCACCATAGGTGTATACAGAATTGTTATTGTTATATAACTTTGTTGGTAATATAAATATTATAATTACACTTATTATGTAAAATAAAATTACTATTGGTGATACTTTGTTTTCTTTATTATTTCTTTTGGTACTTGCAATTGTATACAAAGTAAATAGTCCAATCCATGTTAATAAATATATCTGGTACAGTTTCATTTGAATAAATGATAAAACTTCATTTGTGTTGTTTAAAATAAAAACTCCTAATAATTCTATAACTAAGCCAAAAAAAGATGTTATTATTAATAATGAGTATATTTTATTTTCTAATGTTTTATAATATTTTTTACTAAAGAATACTATTAGTAATAGCAATATATAAATTATTGCTGATATTGAAAAGAATATTGTACTTTTCATATGTTCACCTCTATTGTAAATTATAGCACATAATAAAAAGTAAGTACACATTTTTAGCAATTATGTCTTACTTTTTACCAATTTTTATTTTTTTGCATTTATTTTTTTCATTATTATCTTGAACTACCGGTTCATTGTGATTCTTATCATAATTCTCTACTCTAGTAAAATCTATTTTACCTGCGCCTGTTTTTGGTAGCTCATCTACAAAAATTATATCATATAGGCTTGAGTTTCCTATAATTTTTTTGTTACACCATTCTAATAGTTTTTGCCTATTTTCTGTTGTGTTTTCTTTTAATACTGCATATAAAATTGGTACATAACTCTCTCCCTTTACTAGACTTTCTCTTTTTACTACAACGCATTCTTTTACAAGGCCACTATCAGTAACAATTTTAGTTATATGATTTGGATATACTTTCCAACCATATCTATTAAATATTCTTTTAATTCTATCTGTTATCACAAGGTTTCTGTCTTCTCTTATATACCCAATATCGCCAGTATGTATCCAATATTTTCCATCATCATGAAGTCTAATTAATAAATCGTTTTCTTCTTTATGTTCTTCTCCTACATACCCTAAAATTTTTATTGGTAATTGATAACATATTTCACCAGTTGTAAAACTATTATTCATACCAGTGGATACTATTTTTAATTCACCATTTTTATCCTTTTGGTAATACACTCTACATAACTCGTCTGCAGTGTGTGTATTATCATTATATTCTTTATTTATATCAACCTTAAATATTCCAACTTGGTATTCAGGAAGTGGTCTACCTACTGTAAATAAATCACCAGTTGAATTATATGTTCCTACACCGCATATCTCAGTAAGTCCTACGCCTTCTCTAACAGTTACCTTTGAACCACTTTCTTTTAGTTTTTGATTCGTTTTTATTTCATCGTTGCATTCTAAATGCTCTCCACCCGCCACAGCACTCTTTATATATGATAGGTCTATTTTTTTATCATAAGCAATTAATTGTTTCCAATGTACAGGTCCTGCAAGTACATGATTTGGTCTATACTTTTTTAATTGTTTTACGAATAACTTTGGCTCTGGATTTGGTTCTAGGCATAATTTTAATTTTAATGATAAAGCTAAATGTATATCACAAATACCATATGCTAAATGTGGGGGTATAATATCTAGGAATGTCTCATTGTCATTAAAACTAACATCAAAAACACTGTATTTATTCATAATTTCATGCTGATAAACTACATTATTTAACATTTCATTACTTATTCCAACTTGCTTTGGAATACCTGTTGAGCCACCTGTTCCTATTTCAATTATTTTTTTATTTGAAATATCGGCAGTATCTTCCTCTATCTTTTTTGCCCTTTTTTTGCCTTTAGATATAAATTCACTATATGTAATACATTCTTTATTAGTACTTAGTTTTTGAATTTTACCTGTTAATTTCATTGCTAATGGAAGAGAATCAAATGGTGATGTTATTACTATTTTTTTATTATCAATTTTCCCAAGTATTTTAGTATAAAATCTATCATAACAAAATAATAATTTTGGATTCAACCTTGCAATAATACTATCATAGTTTTCATCATTGAATGGATTTAATATATTTAATGTTATTCCCATTTTTGCCGCTCCATACATTAAAAATATGAACTCTGGTGTGGCAAGGGTAAGAGCCATTATGCTATCTCCTTTTTTTATTCCATATTCACTTAATGATTGCATAACTATATTCATATTGTCTAAAAGTTCCTTAAATGTATATTTTCTTCCTAAATAATCTATTGCAATTCTATCTTTTGCATCATGGTTTTTACTAACTATATAATCATAGATATTTAAACTAATTTGGTTATTCTCCATATTTTCCCTCTTTGCCGATATTATACTATTTGGTAATATTTTTGTCAATTATGTTTTAGTTTTATGTAAAAATAGTTCTAGTTTTATGTAAAAAATAGTACCTATTTTTTATGGTACTACTTTCTTATTTATTATCTATTACTTTCTCTAGGAATATTTTATCTTTAAATGCTCCTCTTTTAATACTTTTAGTATTGGCTATATTTATTATTTCTTCTAGAGTGGTATGTTCTAATTCTCCTAGTGCTTTTATTACTTCAAGCATATCCGCCAATTCTTCTACTCTTTCACTACCATTTGCCTCTAGTACTTCTTGATATTCTTCATTTAATTTCTTTTCTAATTCTTTCTTATACTCTTCATCTGATAATATTCTAGTAATAGGTTCTTCACCTTTTTCCTTTATTATATTAGGAATATTATCTCTAACTAATTTATTATATATTCTTTCCATATTTTTCCTCCTTATATTTTTTCTTCCATACAATTTCTTAATAAAATTAGTAGCTTATTTTTATAATCTTCATTATTCTCATTCATCAAATAAAAATGACAATAACTATTAATTAAGCACCACCTTAATTTTTCTATATCAAACTTTTCTTTTTCAGAATAACCCTTTAGAAATGTTTGGATATCCTCCATGGTATCCATAAACTTTTGTCCTGGTCTTAGAGTGCAAGCCCATGCTATATCTTGCTCTCGTAGTCCTATGCCACTATACTCCCAATCTATTACACCATTAATATCATTATTTAACCATAAAACATTTGCGTAGTGAAAATCCCCATGAATAAATGTCGTTAATTCTTTTTTAAAGTCATTATCTTCAAGAAACTTTATATATTCTTTTATATTGTTTTCTTTTGATAATGTTGTATACATTGTTTTATTCGGGTAACTATTTATTGTTCTCTGTTTAGCTATCTTCTGATTACTAATTGGAATTCTATGAATTGTTGCTAATTCTTGACCATATTTATATAATAATTCCTTTCTTAAATTATCATTCTTGATTAGTATATCTGATAGTCTTTCTCCTTCTATCTTTGATAATACTATATATTGTTTATTATTATAAATGCCACTTTCATATATGTTTGGTATTTTTGAATAATAACTATTATTTTTTAGATAATTTAAGTTTTTTATTTCAGTAGCAAAATCACACACTTTGCTTCTTTCGATTTTTATAAAAACATTTCTTGCATCTTTGCCAATTTTGCATAAGCATTCAACCACATCATTTCCTGCTGGTGGATAACTTATAATTTCTTTAATTTCTATGTTTTTATATTTTATATCAAATGGATTTGTAATTAAATCACGATATTTTTCATAAATTTTACTCATATTTTTTTTTGCCTCTTAATATTTTACATTATTCATAGTTACCCGTTTTTCAAAATCGTTGTATGATATTTTATAGTTCTTTCCTTTAGCATTATAAAAACCAATGTGTGTTAATGCATTTTTTGATTTTTCATTTCTTGGATTTATTGTTAAATAGACATTTTTACTTTTTTCCTTATTGCAATTGTCTAACACTACATTTATCATTTTCTTAAGGTTGTTGTTTGCTGATTGATATTCTTTTTTTATTTGAACTTCTGATAAACATAACCCTTTTTTATCATACATAAATGATATAAATCCAATAATTTTTTTATTCTCATAAAATACTGCTATAAAGTAATCTTTTGTAGTAAAAATCATATTAGTCCAATTATTATATGCAGTTATTGTATTAACTTTTTTCAGTTCATCTTTACTAAGTTTTTCTCTAATAGCATAATTTTCAATAATAATTTTATAAATTTTTTTATATGTTTCAGGTGGTATTTTGTTTTCTTCATACTATTACTAAATATTTTATAATTCATTATTAAACTCCTAAGTTAATATATTTACACTTACCTACATTCAAATATTTCACTTTCATTTTAATTATATTTTTATTTCATTACATTGTCAATGATTTATATATATAAATTATTAAATTAATAGACCTTAGGCTATTAATTTCTTTTTGAAGACTACAGGCTTCAAAAATAGTGAGAGACTACAGGCTCGAACTAACATAAAATTACCATTTGCATTTTTTATAATTATGTAGTATAATTTTATGCAGTGGTTATTCTTTAAAATTTTTTATTTTATTTAGTTTTATTTTATTTAACGAAGAAAAAATTATGAAAGGAGAATTTAATGAATACAAAAATTATTCCTCTTGGAGGACTTGGGGAAGTTGGTAAGAATATGTATGTAGTTATGCATAATTCTGAGATTATTATCGTAGATTCTGGTGTAATGTTTCCTGATGACGAACTTCTTGGAATTGACTACGTTATTCCCGACTATACCTTTTTAAAAGAAAATGAAAATAAAATTAAAGCTTTAGTTATTACTCATGGACATGAAGATCATATTGGTAGTATTCCATTTCTTTTACAGACTGTGGATATTCCTAAAATATATGCCCCTAGTAACGCTAAAGAACTTATTGATAAAAAATTAGAAGAAAGAAATATTATATATAAAAATTTATTTGTTTATGATGAAAATACTGTTATTAAAACTAAATATTTTAATATTGAATTTTTTAGAACAACACACTCGATACCAGACTCTCATGGAGTAGTTATTCATACTCCTGATGGTACTATTGTTATGACGGGAGACTTTAAATTTGATATGACTCCGATTGGTCCTATGTCTAATTTACATAAGATGGCTAAGATTGGTGAAAAAGGTGTTAGCGTACTTATGAGTGATTCTACTAATGCACTAGTACCTGGAGTATCACTTAGTGAATCGGTAGTTGATGAGAATTTAGGTGAAATATTTTCTTCTTGTAAAGATAGTAGAATTATTTTAGCTACTTTTGCCTCAAATGTTTATAGAATTAAGCATATTATGGAAACTTGTAAAAAGAATAAAAGAAAAGTTGCTCTATTTGGTAGAAGTATGGAAAATATGGTTGATGTAGCTTTGAAATGTGGTTACTTTAAGGATAAGGATATTGTTATTACTGCTGAAGAGGCTAATCATATGAAACCTAATGAAGTGTGTCTATTATGTACTGGTAGCCAGGGTGAGCCACTAGCGGCTTTATCAAGAATTGCTTCAGGAACACATAGACAAATTACTCTTATGCCTGATGATGTAGTTATATTTTCTTCATCTCCTATTCCGGGTAATGGAGCATCTGTATCTAAAACGATTAACAAACTTTATAAAAAAGGAGTTAAAGTATTTACTAATGCTATGAGTGAGATTCACTCTTCAGGGCATGCCAATCAAGAAGAACTTAAACTTATGATTAGATTATTTAAGCCTAGATATTTTGTTCCTTATCACGGTGAATTTAGAATGCTCAAGACACATGCTGACTTAGGTGTTATGTGCGGAGTTAATAAAAATAATACTTTCGTACTAGAAAATGGTGATGTACTTAATCTTCGTAAGGGAGTTGTTACTCCTGGGGGTAAGGTACAAGCTGGTGAAGTATATGTAGATGGCTCTAGAATTGGTGAAGTTGGTAGTGCTGTTATTAAAGATAGAATTCTTATGAGTAATAATGGTATCTTAGTTATTATTGCTAATATTGATACTGAGAATAAGGTTCTACTAGGAACTCCTGCAGTTACCACTAGAGGGTATATTCTTGTTAATGAAAATGAAGATTTAATTAGAGATATTCAATCTATATCACAAGGTATTATTAATAAGTGTTTAAAGAGTAAGTACTTTAATTATAATGATATGAAGAGTGAAATAATTAATGGTTTAATCCCATTTCTTTCTGATAAGACTGGTAGAGTACCTATTATTCTTCCTATTGTTATGGATGTTAAGACTAAAAAGGAAAATTAATAAAAAAATAACTATTATTAAACTTAAGCCCAATAGCTAGTTAGTTTATAAATAGTTATTTTTATTTTATCTAATACTGAAACTATTATTTATAGTTAAAATACTATACATAAATAGAACATCTTGATCATTAAAGTCTATATACTTATTTAATATTTTTGAAGAAATATATCTAATATCAATAACAGTTATCTTCTTATAACCCTCTATTAATAAAGGAATTAAACTACTACCATAAGAATCACGAAAGACTATTAATTCTTTATCACTGCTGGAATTATTATTAATTATATCTATTATAGGTACTGCTCCTGATAGATAGATGTCATACTTATCTAGAGAATTTATTTTAGTATAGTCATAAATATCTGTATATTTTTTAGTTTCATAATTATACACACTACTATTAAGAATAGATGGATTAGATATTGTTTTTATAGTATCAATATCTTTAGTTACTGATAGTCTACCAGCATAACTACCTTTAAAAGTAGTAATAGTATTTACAACATTATTATTAGTTATATCAAAATTCATTTGATTAGCAATAGTATTCGCAACATCAAATAAATCTTCCTCTTTCCAATGAGTATCAGTCTTATAATAATTATCAAGGGTTAATTTATCAAATATATTTATATAATTAAGATTTGTTAAATTATTTTTTATCATATCTTGTAATTTATTATAATCAAGTTTTAAATTACCTTTATTAATAAAGTAATTTTTATCAGGTATAATAGTATAATGAATATTGCTATTATTATTCAAATATGTATTTTTTATATAATTAATCTTATTAGTTAAATTATTAATAGAATTACTATTTAAAGGAAATATTTCTTCAATAATATAATCATCATACAAATATAAATTATTATATTCACCTTTAGTAGATAATTCTATATCTATTTTAATTTTTCTAAAAGCATCTCTTTCTACAAATTGATCTGTAACATAGGAATCAAACTTCTTAAAATAAGTACCATCAAACAAACTTTTAGTAGTTAATTCTGGCATAGTAGCAAGTTTTCTTCTTTCTGCTACTGAAATATCAGTATCTTCTTTTATAACATTGATCAAAAATAAAGAAATTACAGTAAAAAGAAATATTATAGTTACAACTATATCTTTAATTTTATCGTTCATGTATAACCTCCTTAAAATCTAAAATATAAAAATGGATTATATGAATTATCTATCAAATAAGAAGTAACAACGACTAATATGACTACTATTAAGATTGGTTCTAAAATATTAATTATGTTATTTACATATTTATTTTTTCTTAATTTATCTATTAATATTTTAATAAATGGTGTAGAACCAAGTAAAGCAATAATTAATACTGGTAAATAACTCTTTAAATAATGAAGTGTATAGTCATTAACAAAAGCTTCTCCATTCATACCAAATAACCCTTTAATATTAGTCAAAGCCACCGACATATTGTCAGAATTAAATATAATAAATAATATCATAACAATAAATAATACATATATTCTTCTTATAAAGGAAGGTAATTTTTCCATAAACTTATTAAGCCATATTTTTTCTATTATAAGAATAATTCCAAACAATAATCCCCATATTAAAAAAGTCCAATTAGCACCATGCCATATTCCAGTTAATAACCATACTATTAAAATATTTCTTATTTGTTTATATTTACCATCTCTATTACCACCAAGGGGAATATAAATATAATCTTTAAACCATGTACTAAGAGAGATGTGCCATCTACGCCAAAACTCAGTTATACTTTTTGATATATATGGGTAATTAAAGTTTTCAGGAAAATGAAATCCAAATATTCTTCCAAGACCAATAGCCATATCACTATAAGCAGAAAAATCAAAATACAACTGAAGTATATAACTTATGCCAAATATCCAAAAGAAAACTACTGTTTCTTCAGAAGTAGCAGAAGCTTTACTACAAAGTTCTCCTAAAGCATTAGCTATCAATACTTTTTTAGCAAGTCCAATAGAAAATCTTCTTATGCCATATGCAAAATTATTAAAACTATGCGTTCTATTATCAAGTTCTTTTTCTACTGTCTGATATCTAACAATAGGCCCTGCGACTAACTGTGGAAATAAGGATACATAAGTAGCTAACTTTATAATATTTTTTTGAACATTAACTTTACCATTATATACATCAATAATATAACTTATAATTTGAAATGTATAAAATGATATTCCTATTGGTAATGCAATATTTAATAATTTAATATTAGCATTAGATATATCATTAATAGTTTGTATAATAAAATCAGTATATTTAAATATTATTAATAATAATACATGTATAAATAAAGTTATTATTAATATATTTTTGCTTTGATTTTTATATTTATCAATTAAAATAGCTCCTATATAAGCAATAATAATTTCTGCAATCATTAAAAAAACATACTTAGGTTCTCCATAAAAATAAAACAATAAAGAAGCAATTAATAAAATAATATTTTTATATTTTTTAGGTGTTATAAAATATATAATTATTAACGCTGGTAAAAAATAATACAAAAAACTAATACTAGTAAATAACATTTTATCCTCCTCTTAAAAAGGCACCTTTAAAGGTGCTTCTTTACTCTTCTGCTGGCATTTCTGGTGGAAGTTCTATATTTTCTTCATCATTCGATTTTTCTAATTCTTTTCCAATATTATTATTTACATATTTTTTAAAATCATCATATACTGCTTTAGCTATATCTTTATCGGTCATTACAGAGAATATTACATTACCACTATTAGTAATATATAATTGTTCTGCAGAAACACAAATCCAACGTCTCATATCAATATTATCTAGCATCTCTTGCTTAATTTTTTCTACATCTGCATTATCTTTAACCTTAACAACAGCCACTGAATAAGCTTGTGCTGTCATCATTGGTACTGATACAACAATTGATTCAATATTATCATTTGATGTTAATCCTGTATAACTAGTAACTTCATCAATATTTTTTACATCTATTTTCATAGTTTCAAGTTCCGGTAAAACATTTTTATTATCTTTATTTATTGAATTAATCATTTTGATAATATCTTTAGTTGTCTCAAGACTACTTGTATTTTCCTTTCCTGATACTAATATAATTACTCCGAAAGTAATAACCGCTAGTAATATTAAAGCTATTACTAAAATATTTTGTTTTTTCTTCATTTCTTCCTCCTATTTATATCTTGATTATACCATATTAAAAATATTAAGTAAATGTATTTTTACTCATTAATTTCGATTTAATTTTTAAAAGGCTTTATGTTTCCTTAATCATTAGTAGAATATATAATTACGATATTTTATTTTTGTTTTTGTCATAATATGACAATATTTGACAAAGTAAGATACAACATTAATCTGACTTTACATTTGATGTGTAAATCAAAACTAGAATATATTATAGTCCTAATTTCAATATTTATTATTTTTCCTTAGATATATTATATATTTCATTAACAAACCTACTACGATGTAATGGATTTCTATTTACTAATAAATATACATTATGTTTGGTTCTAGTTAAAGCTACATAAAATAATCTACGTTCTTCTGCAAATGGTATTTTTTCTTGATACCAATGATTATTAAATATTTCTATCATCCAAAAATTTCCTTTTACCATTGGAAAATCCTCATCTAAACCTATGATTATAACTTCATCACTAGTTAGTCCCTTAGACTTATGAATAGTCATACCATCTATATCAACATCAGAGCCTTCAAATATTATTTTTGTGCCCATTCCATCTTTTAGACTTGGGTCATCATAAATTTTTTTAATAATATTATTAGTTCTACCAAGAATCATTATGTGATAATCTTTATTATTTTCATGTATTTTAATAATCAGTTCCTTTAATTTTTGATACTCTTCTTTATCATCAAACATTATATACTTAATTGGTGAACTATTTTCTTTGGTGGAAATTAATTCTTTAGGTATCTGCTGGTGATTTTCCATGATAAATTTACTGGTATATTCAATTAGTTTTTTGCTATTACGATAAACTTTTGATATTCTCAAATATTTAGCGGTTGGAAAATATATAGAAAAATTATATATGTATTCTATTTTAGAACCTGCGAATGAAAATATTGTCTGCCAGTCATCCCCTACTGCTACTACTTTGGCAGCATTTTTATCTGATACTTGTTTAGCTAAAATGTATCTATCTTCTGATATATCCTGATACTCATCAATTATTAGGTATTCAAAGTTTAGATTTTCCGTATTTTTTATGACACTAATATATTTATTAGCATAATAAATCATATCACTAAAATCAAAGCCATAGTTTTCACTATTATAAAGTTTTGATTGATAATATATATAGAAATCATTAATAAATTTATATTGAATTTCAGCAGTAGTCTTCTCACTACCTTGTAGTTTTGAAATATAATCATTTATTATTTCTTGATAATTATTTCTATTAACTGATGATTTTATTCTTTCGATTACTGAATAAACAAAATTTCTAAAACGAAAAAATTGTGAAGACTCATTTTGATCTAACATAAAATTAAATAGTTCTAGGTCTGACTTTTCTTTTAAAGCGAAGCCTAATTTTATTAATTCCTCTTTTAGTTTTTCTATCATATCCTCACCTTTTTGATAATTAAGAGCAATAAACTTAGTATGATGTTTGGCATGATAGTATTCTTTCATTCTTTTAATTTTGTTGTATCTTGATAATTCATTATCTTCATATGTTGATAAGCCAAAATATTCTATATATACTGGCTGCCCATGTAATGATAAGGTAAAGTCAGGATGATAACTTCTTCGCTCAGGCATTAAATTTTCATATATCTTTTCATATTCATAGTCAATATTATTTCTAAATAAAAAATTGGCTATTAATGCTTCTCCCTTGGATTTTACTAGTTCACCTTTTATGGTATAAATCACTTCTTTATTCAGAGCCATTTCTATACCATCTTCAATCCACTGATGTAAATCTATTTTATCTTGTAATTCATTTTGCTTGTAGCTTTCAAAATACTCATTAAATGTCTGATACTTATCATAATTTTCTTTAAAATATTTACCAAAGGCTCTATTATGGTCTACTGTTTCAATAGTAAAAACATTAATTAAGTCTTTTAATCTTTCTTTGTCTGGGAAGATTTCTTCTTTAAAAAATTTTAAAAATATTTGATTTTTTAAATTGGAATCTACGACATAGCATTTATGTTCTTTAAATATTTCTCTAATATACATAAAACCAAGTGAATGGAATGTTGTTACTCTAGCAGGTATTCCAAAATCTACAACTATTCTTTTTTCTAATTCTTGAGTAGCCTTCTTTGTATAACTCATCACTAATATTTTTGATGGATTTATTTTTTTGATATCTACAAGAAATTTTACTTTGGAAGCCATTGTTGTTGTTTTACCAGTACCCGCTCCTGCAAGAATAAGGGAGTATTCTTCATCTGATAAAATTGCTTTTATCTGCTCTTCATCTAAGTGAATTTCTGGATCTATATCATTATACATGGTGTCAAAATATTCTTTGTATTTAATATATTCTTTATCTAATGCTTTATTATTGTAGTTATCTAAATTAAAATTAGCCGGAATGATATCGGGAATGGTGTTTTTTATATTTTCAAAAAGATAGTTTGAAATATACTCTTCTTTCTGTAATTTATTTAAAAACTCTTCTCTTAATTTTGATACTTCCATATTGATACACTTCCTCTATTGTAATTATAACATAGGTAATTAAATTTTTGATATATTAATTGTAAAAATGTTGTAATTACTTAATTTAAGATTGTTCATTATGAAGACCTTAGGCTTCATAATGCCCCGAAAGACTATAGGCTTAAGGGGAAATATAAAGAAAAAGAAAATATATTGTTATATACTTTCTATATGGACATTATCCTACGATTAATATTTGACCTATATTTAATAGATTTGAACTAAGATTATTTAGTTCTTTTAGCCTATTTACTGTTGTGTTATACTTTTTAGCTATAGAATATAGAGAATCACCTGATTTGACTGTATATGTTGTTTCCCTTGAAGTACCTAATGGTATTCTTAATACCTGACCTATTTGGAGATTATTGGTAGTAAGATTATTAGCTCTTTTGATAGCATCTACGGTTACATTATATTGACCTGCTATCTTGTATAAGGAGTCGCCTGATTTAACGGTATAATTTACTGTATTTGATGATGGTGTTTCTGATGATGTGTTTGGTAGTTTTAGAATCTGTCCTACGGATAAAATGTTTGAAGTAAGGTTGTTTGCTCTTTTTAGTTCATCTACTGTAGTATTATATTTTTGGGCTATTTTATATAGAGAATCGCCACTTTTTACTGTGTAAGTATTTTCTGGAGTAAGAGGGCTTGGTAGCTTTAGAGTCTGGCCTATTACGAGATTATTTGATGTTAAACTATTTAATCTTTTTATTTCATCAACAGTAGTGTTATTGTTTTGAGCTATCTTGTATAGTGAGTCACCACTTTTTACAGTATAGATATTAGTTTCTCCTTCATATACTTCTTTTGATGGTATTCTTAGAACCTGACCTATCTGGAGTGTATTTGAGGTAAGATTGTTTTCTCTTTTTAATTCTGAAACAGTGGTACCTAGTTTATTGGCAATGCTATATAATGAGTCACCCTTTTGTACTATGTAGGTATTGGTTATTAATCCTTCAGGTGGTGTGTATGGTACTCCTATATAGTTTGCTACTGCTGATATGACGGCTTCTGCTAGTTCTTCATAGTTTTCTTTTAGAAAGTTGACATCTTTGGCACTATCTATAAAACCATACTCAACTATTAGTGGTTCTAGATTGCCAGTATTTCGATGTATGAAATAGTAGTCTTTTGAGGTATCACTCGGTAGTCTTCTTTGGTAATATTTTCTTGTTTCTTGTCCAGTGGCTCCTATATTATTTAGAATGTTTTTGGCTAGGGTATCTTTGTTTCTTAGGGCATAGATGACTTCGGCTCCTTCGCCGCCTCCTGAATTTACATGGTTCGATATTAGTATAACATCAGATGAGTTGCCAAACTTATTTAAAATAGTATTTACTCTATCAGTTGGAGATAATGTGGTATCTGAGTCTCTTGTTATAGCTACTGGTATTCCTAACTCTTTAAATCTGTCATACATGTATTTGGATATTAATAGGTTATAGTCTTTTTCTAGTAAATTATTGCCTGTAGCACCAGAATCCGTACCACCGTGACCTGGGTCAATTATTACTTTACGGACCGCTCTATCTTCATTATTATTCATAGTTATCACCTTCAAAGTAGTATATGTGAATAATGTTAATTTGGTTAACTTGTCTAATATAAAAAGATACTATTTTTTAGTACCTTTAATTTTTATTTAATGTGTCATTTATTATTTTTCTTATTTCAATAATTCTTTTTTTCATAAAGTCTGGATTATCTTTAAACCATTTTATGTTAAGTGGTGATGGATGTGGCAAAACTATTGCTGGTTTATTAAATAATATATTATTTTTAAATATTAGGTCATTATAATCTTCATCTGGAAAAAATATTTTAGCGGCTTTAGCTCCAATTATTATGTATAATTTATTATCTATATACTCTAATTCTTTCTTTATCCATTTTTCGTAGCATATTTTAGGTGGTGCTTTATCACATCCATTTTTATCTTTTCCTGGGTAGCAATGTGCTAGTGCTGTGATAAAAAAGTTATCCGGATTATAGAATTCTTCATCGGTTATTTGATACCATTTGTATTTTAATTTTTTACCACTTTGATCAGTAAATGGCTTTAGTATGGTATCTACCATTTTAGATGGAGCTTGACTTATTTGAACTATTTTTGAAGTAGCAGAACCTATGACTACTGGATGTGGTTTGAAGCCAAACTTATCTTCACAAATGTTGCATTTTCTTATTTCGTTTATTAAATTACTAAAGTCTTTTTCCATATATCTCTCTTTTAATTAAAACATATCATAATATGTGCCATTATCAAAAGCATCTAAATATTCTAATATTTCATCCATACTATCTTTTAATTCTTCACAAAGTTCTTTATAGTCTTCTTTTTTGACATATCCTTTTTCACTCATGTAAGCATAGAATTTTTTAATACTGGCTGCGGTTTCTTTAGTTGTATAAACGGTTGCCCACATACATTTTTCTATGAACCAACCGCTTAAAAATGAATATACTGAATTTATTCCTTCCTCTGGGGTTTCAATATCATAATAATTTAAATAGTCATTTATAAATAAATCTACATTACTTAAGTGTTTCTTTATTGTCTTATCTTTCAGATTTTTTTCTTTTAGATATTCTTCAAACTCTTTCATAAACTTTTTGTTTCTTTTTTTATTTTCTTCTATTTTCTTTTCCAAATCTTTCATTTTTGTACTTTTCCTTATCTTTTAGTTTTTTTGTGATAATTTCTGTTGATAATCTATGTTTTTATGTGCTTTTTCTAATTCTTTTAGTGATTTATTTGGTGTTGGTAATTCTTCAGGCATGGTTCCTCCGTTTTTAGCAATAACTTCTCTAATGTTTTTTCCAATATTGTAATGGGTATTATTTGCTTCATTTTCACTAGAGATATTTTCTCTTTTTAGTTTTGATTCTGTTTGAGTAATACGAAAAAGATTAGCCGCTAGTTCTTCACTTCCCATATTATCTAAAATATCTTCACGGTATCTTAAACCTTTTCTTTTAGCAATGTCATTTGCGGTCTCCCCATTATATAGGCCTTTATAGCCGGCATTATGAAACTTATCAAAGTTTTTGACACCTGCTTTTTTGGCCGCTTGATTTAAAGAATAATTTCCTTTTTTAGTTAAGCTTCTTTGATAGAATCTTTTTTCATCTTCAGTTAACATAGAATAATCTTTTTCTGTTAATTCTTGCTTTCTTGTTTGTATGGCAAAATATGTTTGTGCTAATGCTATAATTTTCTTTCTCGAATCTCCATTCTGTGCAATTATATAACAGGCATATCTTGATAATTTATAATCTTTAATTTTTCTTTCAGTTTTTGATCCTATTTTAACCATTTTGTCGACGCCGACAAAATGGTCTTCAATATTATATTCACTATTTATGCAAGCTTCTTTAGCTTTTTCTATTACACCCTCAAATTTTCGCCACTCTTTATAGTCTAATATATTTTTTAATTCTCTAGCATACCAGTATTCATTACCATACTCATCAATATGTTTAACATTTTCAAAAATTGTTTCATTATATTTTTTTATTTCATTCATTTTGATACCCCCTCTGATTTATATATTAATTATATCATTTTTTCGTTCTTATTAAAAGGTTATAAGAGTGATTTTGTATTTAAATTAATTGATATGTAAAAAGAGATTATTTTTTTGATTAATCTCCTCCTAATTTTTTAAGTTCATTTATAAATATTTCTTCAAGTTAGAATATTACTTCCATGATATACATAATTCATATTATCTTTTCTTTTTTATATAATTATTGTTATCAATGAATTTTTCATATACATCTTTATATTTGTCTATACATTTTTTAACATCAAACCAATAAACATTTGTTAGAATGCCATCATAAGGATCTATTTCTGTTCTTTCTAATACTCCTCCTAATGCTTTCATTGTCCTATCGGAGCCAATATTGTTAACATCACAGTCGAGCATAACTCTATCTAAATTAAGTTTATTGGCCTTAATTAAACCTAAATATAAATTGATTTTATTATAGCCTTTTCTTCTTTCAGTAGGTCTTATACTATAACCTATATTACCACCAAATTTTTTCATTTCTTCCGTTAAATTCCATCTTACATTGATTGTTCCAATTATTTTATTATCATTTTTTCTAATAAGTAAAAAGGTTTCACTATGACATCTATTTAAACTTCTAGCATATTCTTCATTTTTCATATTTAAGCACATATCTAATGCTTCTTCAAAAGAATAACCATATAATACTTTATCAAGAGAACCAGCACCATTAATATCTGAATTACATTCTACAAATTCATTAAAATATTCAATAATTTCTTCTTTTCTTTCTAAAGAAGGTATTTCTAAATAAAATTTTTCCATATATACATCACCTATCCTAACATCAAAGTATATTATATTTCATAATACTTTTTTGTATTATTATTTTTCTATTTCTTTTATTTCAAGTAATAGTTTATCAAAGTCAGAAACATAATTTTTATCTTGAATAACTCTATATTTTTCATATTCTTTTTCTGCTTTTTCTATAGCTTCTTTATGTGATATTTTTCCTTTTCCTTCTAATACTTCATAGTGGAAAACCTTTAAAGCATTCTCTACTTCAGTTTTCCAATCTTCCATATACATTGGAATGTTTCTTTCTGCATTATTTTCTGCTATATCCAAAAATAAATTTACTAAATTATTTAAGTTTTTAATTTCTTTTTCATCTAAATAATTCTTTGCTATAACAATATCTGATTTTAGGATTTTACCATCGGGTGAATTTCTCCAAGTGGTAAGTCCCATATTATCTTTTTCTGCATCTACTCTATCATAAATTATTTCTGCCGCGGTCTTTCCAGTTATGGCATAGTGGAACTTATTTTGGATAGTTTTATAAAATGTTAAAGCTAAATCACTATTTTTATCATAATCAATAGAGCATTCTGCAAAAATATCAGTTATTTTTTGATAAAACATTCTTTCACTGGTACGAATTAATTTAATTCTTTCAAGTAATCTTTTAAAGTATTCTTGATCTGCTTTTCTTGCTTTCATAAATCTATCATCATTTAAAGCAAATCCTTGAATCATGTAATCTTTAATTATTTTATTAGCCCATATTCTAAACTTAATTGCCTTTTTTGAATTGACTCTAAAACCAATAGATATAATCATATCTAGATTATAGTACTTAGTATTATATATTTGTTTTCCTTTGTTACCCACATGTTCCATTTTGGAACATGTGCTTTTTTCTTCAAGTTCACCATCCTCATAAATATTATTTATATGTTTTGTAATTGCCGGTCTTTTAACATTAAAAAGTGTTGCTAATGCTTCGGTATTTAACCAGACATCTTCATTTTCAAGTAATACTTCAATTTTGGTATTACCTTCTTCATCATTATAAAATAAAATATTCTTTTCATTACCTATTTTTATATCGTTCATACTTACCTCCTGAATTGATTTTTTTATAATCTTATTATATCATTATTATAACCTTTTTCATAGTTCTAAAAGTAAAATTATAATTATTAAATAAATGATTATCATACACTAATATTATTTAAATTAGAGACCTTAGGCTCTAAATTACCTCTTAAGACCTAGGATTAAGAGGATATATAAAAAGAGATTAATTTTTAGTTAATCTCCATTTATCTAATTTATTTAATTCATCATAAACATTTTCTATATATTCATAAGATATTACTTTTTCATCTTTGTCACTTAATACTTCTTCTGACCAACCTATTTATTTTATTATTATTTTTTATAACTTCATATAAATTAGTTCTTAAACATACACTACAAATATCCGAATCATTTTTAATCATATTATTATTCACCAAATAATCTGAAAGAATGTTTGCTAAAGGATAACGTAATAAATAATTAACTAAACCAACATTTAAGTCATAATCATAATGTATTAATTCTTTAACTCTGTTGATATCTAAATCTTCTTTACCTATTTGTCCGTTTTTTATATAATTTTTTTCACAAAATAGTTCATATTCTATAGCATTTAACATTTTTTCTTCATAATACATTCTATTATTTCTTCTTACCTCTTTTAATTCATTAAATTCTTTTTGTTCTAGCCAAAGTTCTAGGTGCTTTTCAATAAAAAAAGAAAATACTTCACAAAGAAAATCATACTCATAGGGAATGATGGGTGGATTAGAGTTTATATCAATATAATGTGCAAACTCATGTGCAAGGATAAAAACGTCAGAATCATTTCCCGAAAGCTTTATGTTTGTTCTTTTGTTTTCTCTACTAGCAAAACTTTTTGTTTCATTTTTACTTATAATAATTCTGGAACTATTTATTCCGTCCAAAATAATTTCATAATATTCTTTATTATAATTTTTATAAAATTTCAAAACTATATCTAGAGGATTATTTATCTTTTTAGGGTAATTCATTTTAACATAATTTTTTCTAAAATTAGTTATTAGTTTATAAATCAAATCTTCTTGTATAAATTTATGAATATTAGATTCTACTTTTACTCTTTCAATAAAAGATTCAATTGTTTGTTTCATATTCCAGCCTCCTGGTGATTTCGCTGTTACCATTATTGTACCACATATTTATTTTATTTTATAATTTTTTACTCTATTTAGTGTTATTTTACAATAATATTTTTAATTTAGAGACATTAGGCTCTAAATTACCTCTTAAGACCTAGGCTTAAGAGGATAAAGAAAAAATAATAACATAGACTATATTAATCTACATTATTTACTTTTATAGTACTTACATACTTTATATTTAATATTTTATCATATAGTAATTGCTTATTTTTTAATATTTTTATAAAACTATATATATAGAAAATTATAAATATTAAAAATGTATTTAATTCTATTATTACTGATAAATAGTTAGGTATATTTTTAGCCAATAACATTTCTAGATGTACCACTAATGAAAATATTCCATAGTAATATAAATAGATAAAAATATTTCTTAAAGTTATTCTAAGTAATCTCTTATCTGGTACTTCTAATGATACATTTATTATTTTTCCAAAGATAGTTTGGTTATGGTTAAAATATGGAATGATAATAAAGTAAAGAACCGCTAGTGAAAGATTTATATATTTATTATTTATTAAAAATGATACTAGCATTATCATTAATAGATAGATAAAGATATCTCCTAGAAAGAGTGTTATTCTTCTTAAGGAAGATACTTTTTGTCCTTCTTTTAATGATTTGGTATCGATATCTTCTCTTGTTGGTAAATATTTTTGAATAGGGCTTATTATTAAATATCCCAGAAGACCTCCTAGTGTGTTTATTAATAGGTCATCCACATCAAAATTACGATATGGTCTAGGATAGATATAATATAGTCCTGTTAATTGAGTTAATTCAAAGAATAGTGATATTAAGAGGCTTATAATTATTGTTTTCTTTAATGAGCATTTATAGTAGTATCTTAGATAGACTCCTAATGGCATAAACATTATTATATTAAAGATAACAGTATATATACTAGGTATAGTTATTATTTTTAGAATGTTTATTTGTTTTAATTCTATTAGGTCCTCTACTATATCTTTTATGAATGTTAATGGAATTAACTGAGGATTAATCACTTTCATTTTGATTACTTCTTCTTTGGTTGGAAGAGGTAATATTACTAAAAAGTAGATTGTCATTAGATATAAGATAAAGGAATATATTATTAAAGTTCTTAATTTATTTACTGATCCATAATGATGATATTCATATATTATATATGGTAATGTTATTAATAAGGCTAAAAAAGGAAAGATTATTAAAGCTGCTTTTATTGGTACTAAATAGCTCATCTTATCTCTCCTTTATTATGGTTTTACTACAGTAGTATGTTACTAAGAAGTATCCTCCATAGATTACTACTAGAAATACTGCGGTTAATATTATTGATGATAGTAATGATTCTGTTCCCATTGTTTTTAAGATATAGTTAGCAAATTCTATTCCAAATATTGAATGAATTATAGCTAGTAATAATGGGAATAGGAAGAATACTGCTATCTGATTAAATAGGGCTTTGTTTATAATTTTATCATCGGTTCCTATTTTTCTTAACATATTAAATCTTTCTTTATTATCAGTACTTTCTGATAATTCTTTTAAGGCTAAGATAGCTGCACTTGATATTAAGAAAATTATTCCTAGATATAGTCCTATAAATGTTACCATGGCTCCTAGTCCTATGGATGATGCATAGATATCTATTTTAGTATTATATGATAATAAGGTATCTTTGTTAAAATGGTTATTTATTATAGTACTAACTATATCTTCAACATTTTCTTTTTCTTCTTTAGTGTCTGCTTGATAGTTAGCTGCTAAAATATTTTTATATGGAGGAATACCTTCTAAGGCATTATCTGGTAATATTATTACTCCTGTATTAGTAGCACTTCCACTTAGTTCGATAATGCCATCTTGACATTCTTGATATTTTGGATAGTAGTCTTTACCATTTATAGTTAGTTTGGTATTGTTTTTTAAGGATATATTTCTAATATCCGCCATCATCTTATAGTTAGATATAATTACATATTCATTATCTTTTAGAGTTAATTCTTTTTTGTTATATAGTTTTGCTAGACGATTGTAGTCACTTAATTTTACTAAGTCTTCTCTTACGTTATAAGCTAGTGTGGGATAATCTTTTCCTATTTGTTCTATTTGGTCTCCAAAAGAATCTTTTAGAGTTATTTCTTCTAATCTATATATATTTATGTCTACTACTTCTTTTAGATACTTGTATACATCTAATCTTTGTAAGGTATCTTTGACAGTGGTGTTATAATCCTCTATTATGTCTTTTGAAAAGTTTTCTTTTTCTTCTTTAGATAATGATTCTTGTAATTTTGAAAACTGAATATCAACGGGAGCTAAATCTTTTAGATTACCTGATAAGGAGTTCTTTATAGATAATGCTGAGGAAAAGATACATATGGTAAAGAATAACATTAGGCATATTATTGTCATTGAAAAGACAGTGGTATTTATTTTGCTACTTATTTGACGAACGGTAAAACTATTTAGTCCTTTGTAGTAGTATTTTTTTAGATGCATTACTATCTTTAGAATTAGACCTGATAGTGACCAAAATATTAGAAATGTTGATATACAACCTAGGGCTATTGGTATTAATATCCCACTTATAGTATTCATAAGTGGTGAAGTACCAAAACCATCTGTTACTAGATAGTAAGCATATGATAGTACTATGACTGCGATTATGAATACTATAGTGCAAATGATAGGATTTTTTAATTTTACTTTTTCGGATTTTTTATTACCATGTAATAGGTCTATTAGTTTACATTTGTTTACAATTATGGTGTTAAATATCATTACTATTAAATACATTATGCTAAAGTATAATAAGGTTTTTAGGGCTGCTGAAGATGAAAATGTAAACTGAAATTTTGTTAGATCTGCTTCAAACATATTGGCTACAAGGATACTCATTAATTGTGATAGAACTATTCCTAGGGCTAGGCCAACTCCTAAAGAAATAACTCCTATTATAAGAGTTTCAAAGAAAAGGATTAGAGATATTTTTCTTTTGGACATTCCTAGGGTTAAGTAGATTCCAAATTCTTTGTTTCTTCTTTTTATGAGAAAACGACTGGCATAGATTATTAGAAATCCTAGAATGAATGAAACAAAGACACTTACTCCTCCTAGAATGGTGGTCATTAGTCTTATTATTTCACTTGTTGATGATGATACATTTAGCATTACTGTTTGACTATCTATAGCATTGAAAACATAGAAAATAGCTACTCCTAGTACTAAAGTAAAGAAATAGATAGCATAATCTTTGATACTTTTGGTTATGTTTTTTATAGACAATTTAAAGAGCATCATTTATGTCTCCTCCTAGTAAGGTTACGACATCTATTATTTTATCAAAGAATTCTTTTCTGGTATCATTTCCTTTACGGATTTCGTTATATATTTTACCATCTTTTATGAAGATTATTCTGGTAGCGTAACTTGCGGCATAAGCGTCATGAGTTACCATTAGAATAGTGGCTCCTAGGTTATTATTTAGGTAGGTTAGTTTTTCTAGAAGCATTTTTGATGACTTGGAATCTAGAGCTCCAGTTGGCTCGTCTGCGAGTATTAGGCATGGATCTGTTATTATTGCACGGGCTGCTGCTACTCTTTGTTTTTGTCCTCCACTCATTTGGTAAGGATATTTTTTTAGTACTGATTCGATATCTAGTTCTTTTGCTACTTTCTTTATTCTTTTATCTATTTCTTTGGGACTTACATTTTGAATTGATAATGCTAGTGCTATATTTTCATAGGCTGTTAAGGTATCTAATAAATTGAAGTCTTGAAAGATGAAACCTAAGTCTTCTCTTCTAAACTTGTTTAAATCATTTCCTTTTAGTTTTGTTATGTCAGTTCCTCCTACAAAAATATGTCCGGCGGTTACTTTATCAATTGTGGATATGCAGTTTAGTAATGTTGTTTTACCTGAACCTGAAGAACCCATGATAGCGACAAACTCTCCTTTTTCTACTTCAAATGATATGTTATCTATGGCTTTAGTTAAACTTGATTTACTTCCATAGTATTTTTCAATATTTTCTATTTTTAGTATATTTTCCATATTATTTTCCTTCCTTTCGTAATTAATAATACTAGATAATAGGATATTTGTCGTAAGTTTAATATTACAGTATATTACTTTTTTGTAAGGTTAGTCTTCTGGGTGATAAAGTTTATTTTTACCAAAGGTTATTTTGACAATGGTATATTCTTTTTCTTCAGATTCTATCTCTATTTTATGACCTAGTTTGGTACATAATTTTTTGGCTATGTATAGACCCATGCCTGTTGATTTGATTTTATCTCTGCCATTAGTACCGGTAAAGGATTTTTTGAAAACATTAGGGATATCACTTTTTGGTATGCCAATACCATTATCTTTGATAAATAAGGTTATTTGATTATTATCTTCTATAGCATTTATTTGGATATAGGAGTTTGGAATATCTTTTTTGTATTTAATACTGTTATTGATAATTTGATTTAAAATGAATTCTAACCATTTGGTATCGGTATAGACTTCAGTATTTTTTATATCGACGATTAGGTCAATTTTATTTTCTAAGAGATCATCTTTATTTTTAAGAGCTACTGATGATATTATTTTTTCTAGTTTTACTTTTTTGAAGATAAAGTCTTCACTGGTATAGTTACTTCTTACATAATAGAGGATTTGGTCGATGTAGTTATCTAGTCTTTTTATTTCTTCAATGTATTCTTTTGGTACTTGGTTTTTATGATTATGGGTCATAAGGATTAGACTTGATATTGGTATTTTTACTTCGTGTATCCACATCTCAATATAATCTTTGAAGTCTTTGGTGCTATTTATGTAACTACTGACATTTTCAATCATTGATTTGTTGATGTCGCACATGATGTTATATATTAGTTCTTCTTCGTAAGTAGTTGGTTTGGATATGGTTTCTAGGACTAGGTATTTTTTATCTAGATTTTTGGCATTGGTTATGAGGGTGTTATAGAAGGTTCTTTTTTGGAAATATGATATTAAAAGGGCTATGATTAGTGTTAATAGTAGTAATACTATGGTTACTATTATTAGTCCCTCTGGTACTTTGAAGGCTATGTCTAATAGGGTTATTAGAATTATTGATATGATAGTGATAATGATTATGGTTATTTTATCTTTTAGATAGTTTGTTAATTTCATAATAGTATATATCCTTGTCCTTTTCTTGTTTCTATGGCATTTGGATAATCAAAGCCCTCTAGTTTGCTTCTTAGTCTACTTATATTTACGGTTAGAGCATTATCATTTATGTATTCTTCATTATTCCAAAGAATGGTCATTAGTTCATCTCGTGATACAATTCTATTTTGGTTATTTAATAAGTGCTGAAAGATTAGCATTTCATTTTTGGTTAGTTCTAATTCTTTATTATTACCTGATAAGGTACCTCGTGATGGCGAGACTTCTAAATCTTTATATTTTAGTACTTCAGTACTATTATCTAATCTTTTGAAGATATTTTGTATTCTTAGTAATAGAATGGTTGGGCTATAAGGCTTGGTTATGTAATCGTCTGCTCCATAAGAGATGGATAATATTTCATCGGTTTCATTTGCTCTTGAGGTTACCATTATTACGGGAATATTTGTTTCTTTTCTTATTTCTTTAAGTAACTGCTCACCATTCTGATATGGTATGTTTATGTCTAATAGGATTAGATCTATATTACTTTTTAATATTTCTTCTTTGGCATTTGAGAAGTCTTTTAGTATTAATGCTTCATAGCCAGCATTTACTAGTAGTTCATATAATTCTTTAGATATTATAGTATCATCTTCAATTATCATTATCTTTTTCATATATTATATTTCCTTCTTTCTATAGTTATATTATATCATTGTTTTAATGTATTTTATATTACAAATTTGTAAGGTATGAAAAAAAGACTTAGTACATCATTGTGATGTGGGTAAGTCTTTTTGATATTTCGTGAATGGCTGTTTTCTTCAGAGGGAAAAATTATACCCTGATTTTTTGTCATATTTTTCATTATTATTGATTTATCACTTGCTATATTTCTCGTAAATACCCCTATTTTACCTATCCTGCTCTATGTAGTTGTTCCCCATTTGTTCCCGAAAATAGCCATTACATATTAGTTATTTACCACCTAATATTTCTGCTATTATCACCTTATATTTACTTTCGTTTATTTGACAATCTAATGTTTTAGTTAATTCTTTTATATCTTCTTCAACTAAGTCTTTTTTATCTATTAATGTTTCGTATGCTACTTTTATCTTTTCTTGATTTTCGATTATGTATTTATTATTTGTATCATAATAGAAATACCTTTTAATAAAATTCTTACTATCTTTTACATCATTAATATAGTAAGCAATATTCATTAAATTTACATATGTACATAAATCTATAAAATTCAGATCAAACTGACTTTCTTCATTACCTATTTTTTTATTTAGAAAGTTTAAATACATATATTCTATTACCAACATCATATATTTTAGGTTTCCTAACAAATAGTTTTTATACTTAATTGTTTTATCCATGTATGATACAAGCTCTTTTAAACTACAAGGATGAATAAATTTACAAAGGTATTTATATATATTATTGAAATCTTCTGGTTCAAAATAATCTGTAAATATTGAACTGCAATTTTCTACTAATACTTTACGTAATTTTCCTGGTGATGTATCTAAAGTAGTTTTGATTTCTTTGTCATATGATGTTGCAATTATATAAATAATATTTTCATACAATGTTCTTAACACTGTAGCAGCATTTAATAAATCTTGTCTATTAATTAATTCATTTACCAATTTAAAATCTGCTTTCACCTTTTCATATGTTGGTTTTGACTTTGTATATTTACTTATCTTTTTAAATTCAAAACAATCAATTTCGTCACTAAAAACATAGTTAGCACAATTTAATAATTTCATACATTTCTTGTAATCATTCATCTTCTTAATAAATAAACTTGTATTAGCCATAATTTCACCTCTTTTAAGTATCTATTATACACTAAAAAAGCCTAGAATTACTCTAAGCTTTATATTATCATTCATTTGTATCAACAAATTCTAAAGAATAATCATAATATTTTTTTAATACCTCTAGAAATGCATTTGTATTATCTTTCTTACAGATGCTTCTAACAAATACTTTTATTCCATTTGATTCAACTTCTGAATATGAATAATCTTTAATAATTGGATTATTTTCTTCTACAATTAGTTCGTGTGAATGCATTTTAAAATCACGAATCTCTGAAGGTATATCTCCATATTTTGTTATTTTATTATCAAAAATGTAATCTTGTATTAATGATCTTACTAACTTTGCATTATCATAATAAACGTTTTTATATAACCACTTTGATTTACCTGTTTTTCCACTTTCGGATTCATCTGATATTTTTAAATTAATATCTTCTCTACTAATGTTTAACATTTTTTCTATTTTAGTCATCAGATATTTTTTTCTTTCTAATATCTGTTCAATATCCCACGTCTTATTTCCAGCATCATAATATTCAATTATTGTTCTCGTAAATTCAAATGACGTAATGCCAGATTTATTATTTCCGTTCTCATCTTGACCTTTATAAATTCTTATTTTATTTTCAAATCCACAATTAAGCGCTTCTTCATTTTTGATATCTTGAAGTAAGGCCATATTTCCTAAACCATTAATTTCTGAGGATACTTCTTCATCTTTTATATAGCTCCACTCATTTTTTTGTTTATATGCTCTTGGCAATATATGATCCATATGTAGTGTGCTATCCAATGAATAAAAACTATTATTTGTACTTTCTCTATTTTCATATTCTAAAGATAACATTAATGGCTTTAGAAATTTTTCATTATAAACATCATTATCCAATGCATCATATACTTTTGCATACATTCTTCTTGATATTATAGTTCTATTTAAATCTTCTTTTATTTCATCGATACTGTTTCCATTAACGATTGATTCGATTAATTTAAATGAAGTTTGTTTTATTTGGTTTAATGTACATCCTGCAGTTAATGATATATAGAAAAATCTTCTTATTTCTTTAAATAATTTATCTTTTTCTGAATAATTTACTTGGTATGCACTTGTTAACGCAGTCATAACATAGAATTTCCATGGTATATATCTTAAACTTAATATTACTGGATTATTTGACTCATAAACTTTCTTTAATGATTCTGAGAAACTATGAAGTTCTGCTACTAATTCGTATACATCACTTTTTTGAATAATATCTCTTAATTCATCTACTACTTGTCTTTTAGGATTTGATTTTAATTTATAATATTCATAGAATACTACAAAATCATCAATTTTAAATCCATATTGTTTAGATAAGTCTTCAATATTCTTCCAATTATTGTTAAATATTTGTTTTCCTGTTTCATCATCTTGTTCATATTTACCTATTATATATGATTTTACTATATCAGATGGTGATAATTCTAATCCTCTATCATTTAATACTTGGAATAGTTTGATAGCGAATGATTGATTAGTACATTCTATTTTAATGATGTTTGTAGAATAGAATATATAATTTACAAACTCATCTAATTCTGTTTTATTTAATTCAGATAATTTCTTATAAAAGAATACTGCTGAATTAATATATTTATATTGTGGATCATCGAGCTTTAATTCTTTTTTTGTTGGTTCATCAATGTCTGCAAATGATTCACAATTTATTATCAAATCATTAAATATGGAATCATATTTAGGATCTGTTTGTAATTGTAATCTATTTTTTCTTCCTTGGAATAAAATACAATTTTGAATTTTATCTTTATCAGCAACAAATATTTCATCACTATTTTTATTAATATCTGGAAAGTCTTTTACTAATACATTCATTAGTATCATTAATGTTGTAATTCTTTGCTGTCCATCTATTAATTCAAAATATCCTTTACCATCATTAACTACAACTATTGATCCTAAGAAATAACAATCATTATCAACAGTTTTGTTTTGATATGCTTCATATAAATCATCCCATAATGCTTCTAATTGATCATTAGTCCAACTGTATTGTCTTTGATAATTAGGTATCTTATAAATACCATCGCAAGAAAATATTTCACTTATTGTTTGATTAATTGGTTTAAATGTGTCTACTGCCATTATTACACCTCAAATTTCTTTAATTCTTCAACTAATTTATTATATCGAGTTTTTGTATCTTCATTTTTTCCACAGTATTCTCTTGGTATTTCCTCATTTGGTTCATAGTTAACAATTATATTGTACAAATCAAATTGATCTCTTGTTAAGTCAATGTAATGTCCATCAATTTTATTAAAATAATATGTTCCTCCACCATTTATCTTAATTCTGTGAATTGTTCCGCCAAAAATGTCATTTACTACCATTGCAGTAATAGCACATTGTCCATATGTAGGATCGCTATCATTTACATAATCTGATTGTGCTGATGGATATGCAGTGTCTTTTGAATAGCATAATAATAATTTTTCAAACAAGTCATCCAATGTTTCTATTGAAGAATAAACATTATTTACTTTTGGCATATATCCGTATTCATAGCCATAGTAAGTTATTTCTCTTCCACTCTTTGTATAAAATCTTCTGGTTCTTTCAGCATTTTTCTTCTTTAGTGACTTATAAATATCTTCCATATAAATACCAAGTACTCTTCTCTTTACATCTTCATCATTCAAAAGAAGTTTATATAAATCTGTATTATGTTCATATCCAGATATTAACGCATCATCAACACTTTTATAATATGGAAATTTAAAATTATCATACTCATTTATTAACGCACTGTTTTGAAGATCTTCGTTATGAAGTAAAATATCTTTAATTTGATTTAATGATGTTGCTGCTAAATTAGAATCAATATGAATGCCTTTTTCAAGATTTATTTCTTCTATTATTTCATCTAACTTTCGCTTTTGTTCAATGATAAGTGAAACAGGTCTTGGTGTTCCATACTTAACTTCTGGTTCAGCAACTACAGTAGGAGTTCCAAAATCTATTATATATTCTCCTGTTTTCCTTTGTTCAATATTTGAAATATTAATTGCACCTACAACACTAAAGTCTACCTTTATTCCTGTTACATCTAATTCTTTATATAACACTGACAAATAGTTATATTTTTTATGTAGATCAACATCTTCAAACACTGTTGCTTGTATTAAGAATCTATAAGTTTTATTAAAGCTTGCTATGTTCTTTTTAATTTCTAATTGAGTTTTTAAATCCTTCTTCTTAATTTTTTGAAGAGATCTATCCACTAAACTTTCCATTTTTATTCTGTCAGCTGTACTCTTAGCTTTCTTATCTTTATAAGCTATTCTATTAAATTCTTCTACATCAGCAAAATCCATAAAATTATATGAGTCAACAACATTAATCAAATCATATATTGCTTCTGGATCTATACTTTCTGATAAAATTGTTCCATTATAATATGGTTCAAAAGATTGTTTAATATCATTATAATCATTCTTAAAATCTAATATAAATGTCTTTTTATCATATGGTGGACAAATTCTATTTAATCTTGATAAAGTTTGTACTGCAGCAATACCTTTCAGTTTTTTATCAACATACATAGCTACTAATTTTGGCTGGTCAAATCCAGTTTGATATTTATTTGCAACTAATAATACTTGATAATCATCTTTATCAAACTCATCTCTTAAGTCTTTTTCTTGAATTTTATTTATTCCAACTTCAGAATATTCGTTGCCATCTACTGTAACTTTTCCTGAGAAAGCAACTAAAGCTTTTATATCATTATAATTATGTTCTTCTATATATCTTTCAAAAGCTAGTTTATATCTTACTGCAGCTTCTCTTGATGATGTTACAACCATTGCCTTAGCCTTACCACCAAGTTCTCTCATTATACAGTTTCTAAAGTGCTCAATAATTATCTCAACTTTTTGACCTATGTTATGCGGATCCAAATCTACTAACCAATTAATTTTTTTCTTTACAAAACTTTTAAATACGTCTGGGTTATCTTCTATTCTTTTAGAAACTTCATAGAACGTTTTATATGTTGTATAGTTAGTTAATACATCTAATATAAACTCTTCCTCAATAGCTTGTTTCATTCCATAAATATGAAATGGTGATGGTTTTCCATCTGCATTAGGTATACCAAATAATTGTAGTGTCTGTTTTTTAGGTGTTGCTGTAAAAGCTATCATTGAAATATTGTTTTGTTTTCCACACTTATTAATTTCTTCAATCATTTGATCTTCAATTGATTCTAATTCTTCTTCTGCTTCTTCGGATAATACTGTAGTAACTGCTGCCATATTTTTTCCTGATGTGGATGAATGTGCCTCGTCTATTATAATAGCAAAACTTTTATCAGTTATATTTTTAGTTTCATCTAAAATGTATCTAAATTTTTGAATAGTAGAAACTATAATTTTATAATTATGTTTAATAGCATCTGCTAGATCAGCTGAACTACAATCTTCATCCATAACTTTAATTAAGCTTGGATCATGATCTAAAGTTTTTATAGCATTTTGTAATTGTTGATCAACTACAATTCTATCGGTAATTATTAATACAGAATCAAATATATTTTTTTCATTTGTATCATGCAAACATTGTAATCTATATGCAAGCCATGCTATTGTTTTTGTCTTACCTGATCCTGCACTATGTTCAATTAAATAATTTTTTCTGCTTCTATTTACTTTATAATCATCTAACAGTTTTCTGATTGCATCCAATTGATGATATCTTGGAAAAATCAAACTTTCTTTTACTTTAAGTTTTCCTGTGTTTGGATCCTCTGTTTCTTCTTTTTCAACAAAGATAAAGTTTTTTATTAAATACAATAATGTATCTTTAGTTAAAATATCTTCCCACATGTATGATACATTTAATCCGTTATCATTGTGTGGGTTTCCCTTACCACCATCTTCAGTACCTTTATTAAATGGCAGGAAAAACGATGACTTTCCTTTTAATTCTGTACACATGTACACTTCTTTTGTATCCATTGCAAAATTAACTAAGGCGCCATTTTTAAATGATAGTAGTCTTGTAGTATAATCTCTATCATTTTTATATTGTTCTATCGCATCTTCATAGTTTTGACCAGACTGATTACTCTTTAATTCGATAGTAATAATTGCAATACCATTTAAGAATAATACTAAATCTATTCGTTCATCTTCTTTGTGATATACTTCTTCCATTACTGAGAATATGTTGCTATTATACTTTTCCATTAACTCATCAGAAAATGTTGTTGCAGGCTTATCATACATTAAATCGATATGAGTAGTATTATCAAAATAAACGCCATTTTTAAGTTTACTAATTAAACTGCTATCTCTCTTTGTAATATCTTCATTTATTCTTTTTATGATAAGTTCCTCTGCATTTGGATATAAACTTCTAATATATTCTATGGTTTCGGGTTGAGTGGTTTCTATAAATTTTATTAGTAACTCAGTATCCATAGCATACAACGGATTATATTTATTATCTGTAAATTTTCTTTCAACATAACCGTTTTCTTTTACTAAATAATCAATAATATATCTTTGATACTCTTCTCTTTCTTTAAAGAAATTATCCATATAATTCTTCAGCTCCTTCCACTCTCTTCTTACCTGTTACATATTCATATATAACTGATTTTTTGTATTGTTCCATCTGTTCTTTTTGTTTAATCTTACTATTTAATATTTCTTCTATTTCACTACATTTTATATCTAAATAATTAACTATTTCTTTTTGTTCATCTATTGGAGGCAATGCTAATTTAAATTTAGCAAACCTGTTTTGATATAGGTGAATAATTGTTGTATTTCCGATATTCTCAATTTCAAACCAATGCCAAAATTCGTTAGATAATAATACATAATATAAATATTTTTCTATATATTCATTATTTAATGGTCTTAATAGTAACACTCCACTATTTAATGTGACTTTCTCAGGGCAATCTTTTACTATTGCAACTTTACCTACTGTACCATCTTTAGTTATCAAAAGATCTTTGTTTTTTATTTGTATTGATTTAGCTTGATTGTATCTCCACTCTGATACATGCTCACAACTATTCCAATCAATGCTTCCATTATCAAAATTAATTCCTGTTATTAAAATAGGCCCTTCAGATATATACTCATCTTTGGTTAATCCTTCCCATCCAATTCTTCCTTTTAATGAGCAAATGTTCTTTATTAATTTAATATCCCAATGCTCTGGAATACTCCCTATCCACTCTATTCCACTATCTTTTATTGACACTTTTTTATTTAAACCTTTTGTCACAGCTTCAGAAATTAACTGTTTTTTATATTTACATAATATTTCTATTTGATTATTTAAATCACAAATAATACCATCTATAATATCAATTTTTTCATCCAGAAAATCTGCTATTAATTTTTGTTCTTTAATATTTGGTACACATATATTAAATTGTTTTAAAACCGACTGTCCTACTCCACCAATTAGCCCAAAAATATTTTGTCTAAATGGTTCAGCAAATGATTCTGACATAATTGAATAATACAAATAATTTGAATTCATTATATTTGTATGAAAACAACATAACTTATTTACAAATGAAACATTTTGATTTATTCTTGCAATCTTTTTACCTGCACTTCCACCTTCTATGCATAATAATGTATCTCCAGCAAATGCTACTTTAAATTTTTTATCTTTCTTCTTGGTATACATGCCATTTTCATAGTCAATATTATTATTAATTATATTAATATCTTTTGTAGCAATATATGGAAATGAATCTTCGCTATCTTCATATAATCCTTTATCATCGTCTGATATACTATTACCAGTATAAACATTTGCCATATTTTTTATTTTATTAGTTTTCCATACGGCTGGTATATTTCCTATCCACTCTACTCCACTATATTTCATTTTAGACATATGTTAAACCTCCTTAAATAATTCTTCGATTTTTTTATTTAGGGAAGATTCAATTACTACAAATTCTTTTTCCAATTTTTCAGAATTTTCAGGCGCTTGATATTTATAAAAATATCTTGTAAAAGGGAATTCTGCACCAGTCTTGATTACCGGCTTCTTTGCATTCATATCTTCTTCAAAAAATTCTATTGCATCAGGAATATGCGGTAATACTTCTTCATTCATATATTCTTTTATATCTTTTGTATATTTTACTATCTCTGAATCTTTGGTTGAAGGATCAGGAATTATATCTCCATTCTTATTTCTTTGGATTTCTGCAGTTTTATCCATAGTTGATAATCCGTCAATTACTTTTTCAGTTATATTTTTTGGCAAATCAAACAATTCATCTATTATTTCAACAAAATCTTTTTTATTCTTATAAACTTTATCTGATTTATTTTTTTCTAATATTTTGAAAATAGTATCATATACTTCTTTATTTTTTTTAAATTTATCTAATTGCTTTTTATATTTAGTAGGAATTGGTTCTAATAATTCTAATTCATCAACTTTTTCTTGACTATAAAAATTATCTAAGTATCCATTATTTTTTAAATTCTCTATTCTTTCATCGTTTATCCCATAGTTTCTTTGAAGAGGTTGATATACTGCATATTCTCTGTATAGGAATTCTTCTTTATCAAAAATCTTACAATATTCATTTTCTTTAAAGTTTGTATAAATATCCACAATTTTATTAATTTGACTAGCTGATATTTCTTTTCTTTTTTTTCCAAGTGATTTTCTAAGTGATGTCCAGAATTCATCTCCAGTTGCATTTATCAATTGTATTTTTCCTTTTCTTTTAGATAGTTTTACTCCAGGTTTTGAAAGAATAAATACATATATGCCAATACCTGTATTATAGAAAAGATCTGTCGGCAGTCCTATTATTGCTTCTATCAAATCATTTTCAATCATCCATCTTCTTATTTGACTTTCACCTGATGTTGTTCCTCCAGAGAATAATGGTGAACCGTTTGTTATAATTGCCGCTCTGCCATTTTCATCTAATTTTGAAATTGCATGTTGCATAAATAACAATTGCATGTCTCCTGTTCCAGGTAATCCAGCTCCAAATCTTCCTTTAAACCCTGATTCATGCTCTTTTTTTACCGCTTCTTCTACTCCGTCCGCCGCATCTTTTCCACCCCATGGCTGGCCAAAAGGTGGATTCATAATAACAAATCGCATTTTTTGTTCTCTATCATTTGAAGTAGCTGAGAAACAATCTGCTTTCATTGTATCTTGAAATCTTATGTTTTTTGCATCTTGTCCTTTTATAAGCATATCAGCTAAACAAATACCATAAGATTCAGGATTTACTTCTTGTCCAAATAATTGAACATCTGCATTCGGATTTAATTCCATAATAGAATCTTTTGCAGTACTTAGCATTCCTCCAGTTCCACATGCCGCATCCAATATTGTTATTGTTTTTCCAGGAGTAGCTAAATCATCGCAGCCTTCGGATAATAAAACTTTTACCATCAATTTAATAACTTCTCTAGGAGTAAAGTGATCACCAGCTTCTGCATTTTCGGAAAATCTCCTTATTATATCCTCAAAAATATAACCCATTTTATGATTATCCACCGTTTCCGGATCAAGATCTAAAACACTAAATTCTTTTACGACTCCTAACAATCTATTGTTTTTAGCCATTTTATCAATATCAGGAATAAAATCCAAACCATCTTTTAATAAAATTGTTTTTACATTGGAAGAAAAACCGTTAATGTATGATTTAAAATTTGCTGCAATATGTTCTGAATCATTGAGCAATTCTTTTAAATCAAATTTACTTGTATTGTAAAAAGAATATCCAGATAACTTACATAATATTTTTTCTGGTGTCGTTTTATCATTTTTATATGCTTCTAATACTTTATTTTTGGTTTTTGCTAAAGCACATTCAAAACGACGTATTATTACCATTGGTATGATTACATCTTTGTATTTATCGCTTTTATAAACTCCTCTAAGTTTATTGGCAATACTCCATACCATATTTACTTCTTTTGTAATATTCATTTTTTCACTCATTTTTACCACTCTTATCCATAATTGCTTGTTTACTATTATCTTTTGGAATCACTTTGCAATTTTCTTTATTCAAAATTTTTATATTTTTATTTTCATCTTCATAAAAAATAACAGAATCCCCCTCATCAAGATCTAGTTTTGTTCTTATCGTTTTTGGGACAGTTATTTGACCCTTTGAAGTCATCTTTGCTGATGCTAATAAATTGTTTTTTTTCATATCAGTTCTCCTTACTTTTCTTACATTTTAATTATAACATATTTTGATTTTTTTGAAAACAATTTTAATAAATATTATCTATTCTTTTATTTAGAATGATTAATACAATGCAGAGGTATTTATTATAAGAAAATGTACTGACGAAAATATAAGTGAAAAAAATATCAAAAAATTATTGAGCCTTTTTACAAAAAATATGATAGTCATTTAAAAATATATGTTGTTACCAAAGTTATAGTATTTTATATTGCTGATTCATTTTACAAAAACACTATGTGTGAAGTGAATTTTAAATAACACTTTAATTTTGCTTTTGATACGTTTAGTATAATATGTAAAAATTATAAAATTTTAAAGACGACATAACTCCTCACAAATGATATTAAAATGATGAAATACGTTTTAGAAAAGACACTTGGATTTAATGATAATTTCTTTGTGGTTGGAAACATGCTTCCTGTATATGGTAATATACTTATTAATTATAAGTTAGCCAATATTAAGCGAATCAGATTACGTGATTTTAGACATTCAGTGCATCTCTTTTAGTTAATAAAGAAACTGATGTTAAAGTTACAGCAAAATACTTATTCAATACAAACGGCGACGAAACCTTAAAAACTTATTCACATCCATTTATAGGCACTTTAGACGAAGGGATACAATAATAGATAATTCAGATAACAATAAAGCCGAGAAACTAATTCTCGGTTTTATGTAAAGATGATATTTTATATTCTTCAATTGTATGATTAAGTAATCCTAATGATTTGGCAATTATTTCATTGGTTTCTCCAAAATTAACTGTAACTGTTCTTGTTTCATTTCTTTCGGATGAAACAAGATATTTCTTGACGGATTTATGTCAAATTTTTAGACACATTTTTTTCTATTAATGTTGCTACTACAATCCTCATTTTAAACCACCTATTTAATTATTTTTTATAAAATTTAATTTATCAGTATTAGATATCCAATACTTAAATACAATTGTAAAAACTCATAAGATAATTTATCAGTAAAATATAATATATTTTTATATTTTGACATTTTTGGTAAGTTTTTGTTATTTAATGTTTCTATTTTCTGTACATTTTGAATTAAAGTATTGTATTCTACAAAAACTTCATTTATATTTCCATGAATAAGGATGGTTCTGATGCGATAAATATAATTTAATATATACTTTAAATCTTCGTTTGAGTACTTTGCACCTGATTCTATTGCAATAATACCCAATTTTAAAGTGAACTCTTTTGATATATTATTAGAATTATTTTTAACAATTAAACTTTCAATTATTATAACATTAGTCAATATATTATTACTATATGAAATGTAATTATTTAAAAAATACATTTCCATTAATTCTATGAATTTAAAAATGTCCAAATCTGATAGCTTATTAATGAATATGCTAACATAATTTATGTAATCCTGAAATGACTTTTTAATATAAAAACATCCATATGTTTTGCTCTTTAATCCTTCAAAAACATATTTTAATATAAGTTCATTTGATAAGTTATCAATGTCTGGTTCTTTTTCTGACTGCCTGTATATTTTTTTATATTTAGTTGGAATATCAAAATTATTATTTTTGTTTTTAACATCATGTTCATATAGTTTATACAAATTTACAAACTGTTTAACAAATATATGGCTATCTCTCAATTGTATATACTTATTTAATACTATATCATTTGTTTGCACTATTGCAACCTTGTTAAGCATTTCTTCAATATTTTTATGAATGACAATATTGTAACGTTCAAATCTAATAAGATTTAATATGTCAATAGTCAGTTCATCATCTACCAAATCATATATTTTATTGGTCACCAATTTTCTTTGATTTTTTAATTTTGCAAATTTATAAATATTATTTTTATTTGAACTAAGAATATTATACTTTTTTATTATCTTTTCTTTTATAGACAGCGGTCTTATTTTTATTCCTATTCTTTTTAAGTTAGCACACATATTGATTTCTGTATCGCAATATATCATATACATCGTTAGCACTGCAATCTTCTTATTAAGTAATATTTGTTTAGAACTAATTTATTTTTTTAATTCTATATTTATCTTTTCATCATCTAAAATATGTTAAATATAGTTATTTTTCTCTGATCAACAAATTTATTACTTTTTCTCATTCATATAACCTTCATAGATTTACTTATTTATTATACCATACTTCAAGATGTTTATTTATTTAATCAACAAATTTAGACAAATTTCTCTATACTAAAATAATATTAGTATATAGTTATTGCTTATATATAATAGATGCATAAGCATATTGTTATTAAACCTTAGGCTAATAACAACACTAATAAGACTTACATAGTAAGGCTTATAGTGAACATAATAAAATATATATAATTATTTATTACTAACTATCTCATCTAATTTACTTCTTATAATATTTTCTTCTCTACTACCATTAGTAGTTAATCTAATTAATGGTATATTATATTTAGATAGAATATTATTTTTTAATATATCTCTTTCTTTTTGTTTATTATCTTCTTTATCAACAATACACTAAATATATTATAATATTATTAATATATTAAATTAGAAATTTTTTAAATAGTACTATTTACTAATAAACAAATAGTAAAAAATATGTTAAATTTGAATTTTTGCATACAAAAATTAAGAAAATAATAAACACACATTTACATATGTTTGACGTCGTAATTTCTATCATAGATAATTTAGAAGATGAAAAAGGCGATGAAATTAATCATCGACTTTATCTAAATAAATGAACGATTGTGGAATATAATTTATTCCAATATCACAGAGTTTTTTCGGCTTATCATATACTTTAATATTTCCTAATTTATAGGCTATTGCACTTTCTTTATTCTTATAATATTTGGAATAAAAATCTTTTGTAACGCCAGAATGTTCTTTCGTTTGCTCCCATAACTTTTCAGGAGAATCTTCAATTATTTCTTCTATATCTACTTCAGCAACAACTCTCATAATTGGCGATGTGGAATAGATAACCATTTTATCTATATTTCTTCTTTTGGCTTTTATTTTCCTGTATTCGTATTTTTTGTTTCCCATAAGAATCTCATCTACATATTCAGGATTTATTGGCATTAAAATTTTACACATTTTATTTACCTCCTATTATATGTATTATTATATCATAACTTTTATATGTTTTTATCTATTAAATAAATTTCTTTCTTCATTTTACACTTTTTAAGTATTTTTAATAATTGTTCTTTATCGATTTGTTGTATAGCTTGAATTGCTCCATTAACTATTCCATTGCTTTTAAGAAACTCAAAATCAACATAATTATCAAAAGAATAATATAGTTTGAATAATATTACTAGCTTGTCACTTTTAAAGTTTTCTCTAAGTTCACATTCATCATAAGCTGTTCTTTTTTTCACCAAATTAAACATTTCATCAAAATTATCAAATTTCTTAAATACAGCATCAACAATACCTAATGATGTAATTGCCTTTCTTGTTCCAGATGAATAAAACAATAGTATAGAACCTTTTTGTATTTGCTTTATTTTTGAGTTACATAAATATGCTTTTTTTAATGAATTAGATGCAACATTTTTTCCTTGGAAATCTTCAAGACTTAATTGAAATTGTTTTTCTGATTCTTGAAATAGCAAATGATGATATTTATCACGAATAGGAACAAGAAATATTCTATTATTATCAATCTCAAAAAAAGGATAGTAGTTTTCTTTATGTTTCATGCTTTTTACCAAAATGTTTTCTAATTCAATTTTACCATCTGATTTTAAAGTTCTTTTCTTAGTATATTTTTTAAATCCATAACTTTCAAGCATATCGATTAAAAAAATTTGCCTATCAAATACTGTAACATATATTTCTTCAACATTTTCTTTTATTGCTTTTTCCACAATAATTTTCATAAATGTTTCTCCTATTCTCTTTCCTGTATCAGCAACTTTTAAAGTTGATATTTTTAATCTTCTTGCCGGTTTAAATGGGTTTAAAAAATCTTTATAGTTTTCATCTTCATTCTCAACTTTCAACATTAAAAATGAAGTTAATTTTCCATCAAGTTCAGTTACATATGCCCGTGCTTCTTTTGATTGTTTATTTTTAAACCATTCTTCAAATCCTGCATAATCTAATTTTAATGAATCAAAGAAGGCATCATTTATATCCAATTCATGTAAATACTTGTGATTTATAAAAACTGGCTTTCTAATATCTTCTGGTACCTTTTCTTGAAATTTTTCAAGTGCTTGATCAATAGACAAGACACGATTACCAAGGCCAACTTTTTGAGACTTTTTAACCAAGTCCTTATCATTGGTAATTAAATATTGTGCACAATTCCTGTATATTGAAAATAGTAACTCGTTGTCAATTGCATCGTGATTATTTTTACAACCAACTTGTTCATTAAATTCTTCAGTAACTTTAGGTGCTGATTTTATTTCTTTGTATACGGATATTTTTGAAAGAAAAATATCTCTTTTTTCGTCATCTGCTATTTTTAATATTTCTTCTTTGGTTTTCGGATGTATTACTATTTTATACTGTTCAGAATCAAAAAGCATTTTTGTTAAAGTGGCAACTTTTTTCTCTGTAACTGCATAATCTTCCAAATATATGAACATATTAGTGTCTAATAATATTTTTTCCATGACATAAACCTCCCTAATTAATTGTATATATTATACTACTTATACTACAGATAAATATCTATCTAGCATCTTATTTACTGTTTCTGTTACTAATTTAACGAAATCAGTATAATTTTCTGTTGTATATGCCTTATCAAGTGTTTCATAATATTTTAATCTATTATCCTTTTTATAACAACTTATACATATGCATTTCTCATTAAGTCCATATTTATTATTAATCTACATTTTCTACCATTTTCATCAACAAGCAAGTGAATCTTAACTAATTTTCCACATAATAGCGTTGCTCTTACTATTGAATGATATTTATCTCATTCATCGTAGCTCATCATTAGTTTTTTTCACTTTCAGTACTTTTTTTGATAAACTTAGTCCCAAGTCCATTTTTTCGTACTAAAGTGGGAACTAAGCTTATTATAACATAATTTTTACTAAAATAACTTTTTTAATTATTTTTATACTACAAATAATGTTTTGACAATTATCTCTTTATACTAAATAACATCTTAATATATAACCATGGCTTATATATTATTTGCGCAATAAAACTTACAAACTAAATATTATGATAACATAGTAAAATTAATTTTGTTTTTTTCTTCATTAAACATGATCCTATCGTAAAAAAGACGCAGCACAAAAAATCTATTAAATAGACCTGTACTAGCGTCTTTCTTTAACTAAATTAAGTATATCAAATTATTTTTATTTATTCAATATATTTTGACAATTTTTTTATTCATCATCATCCTCAGAATAATAGTCATCATCTTCTAACTCTTCCTCTTCAAAGTTAAATGTATCATACTTCTTTTCTTTTACTAATTCTTTTTGCCTATCTTCTAAATCATTATTATCTTTTTTATTATCATCTTGAGTATCAGCAAATGCTTTTATTAAGTTCCATATTAAACACATAATCTCACCACCTGAAATTATTATATCATAGTTTTTTGTTATATATGACTATACGATTATTTTTCTACTCTTATTTATATAATTACTTCTTTATACTAAAATATTATTAGTATATATCTACTGCTTATATATAATAGGTATCTTGGATACTTTTAATTAAGATAAGTTTACTTAGCTTAATTAAACACTAATAAGACTTACATAGTAAGGCTTATAGTGGACATAATAAAGATAATATATAGGTATATTAAAACTAAGACTTGATATCTTAGTTTATTATTTAGTTAATGTTAATGTTTTTATTTTAAAATCTTTAGTATCATAACCCCATGGATTAGATACAAATCTAGTATTATTTGTTATTATATCTTCTTCTTTATGATCATGTCCATATATCCATACTGGTGATTTATATTCTTTTACTTCTGTATAATAACAAGAGTTATTACCCCTACTATTACTTTTATTTCTAAATGGTGGTACATGAGTTATTATTAAATCTATATTATTTGGTAAGTTATTATACCAAAATATGCTATCGTTATGTAATTTTAATATTTTATCTTTCTTAGATAATTCTGATAAGATAAATCTTGAATCATTCTGCATAGGATAATTATATAGTTTATCTACTAATGTTACTGGTTTATACCAAAGGGTATCTCCCGCTAATAAGAAGGTATTATAGGTATATAGTCCTTTAGTATTATTTGTTTTATCTAGTATGATTATATCGTTATTATCTTTAAATATTTCATTTAATCTATATACTTTATTCATACTATTATAGTTATATTCTTTAGCCATAGGATCAGTATAGATATATTTTATTACTGGTATATAGTATTCATGATTACCTAGGACGAATATTACTTTTTTATAGTATTTTGAACATGAATATAATAGTTCACTCACTCTATTTATATCTTCATCTATATCTCCCGCTACTACAAGGATATCTCCTTTTACTTGCATACTTATTTTATCTTGAACTAATTTATCTATTTTGGTTATGCTTTCTTTTTTACTTATATAGTGAGTTAAGTGTAAATCTGACACATAGTCAATGTTTAATTCCATGGTATTTTTCCTTTCTAGATGCTTATATTATATAGAAAGATGCAAGTTATGTCAAATAAAAAACCATTGACACTTTTGCCTGTCAACAGTTTCTGTGGATAAGTTATTTATTATTACATTTTCTTATAAATTCTTTTTCGTGTTCTTTTAAATAGTTATAACTTTCTTTAATAGCGGTCTCTATACTATTATTTTTATATATACTTGTTATTTTATCTAGTAAATTTATATTATCTATTTCTACATTATAAAAGATATCATAGCATTTAAACTTATGTTTATATATTTTTTGAATGTTGTCGCTATTTAGTATTGGGTCTATGACTATTTCACTTAAGTACCATAACAAGCTTGGGCTATCAAAATCTTCATACTTCCAATTTGGATATATTTCTTTACATTTCTCAAAGAAAAGGAAATGACATAATTCATGCATACAGGTATCTATTAAATCTTCTTTATTTTTCTTATGAATATCAAAGGATTTTTCTTTAATATATCTAGGACATACTGGTATTAGTCCTATTCCTACTGATATTTCTTTATATTCTTTTGGCCACTTTATATTAAAGTAATTACTTATTTCTAACATATATTTATCATTATATTCATTTCAGATAGTGGTATATTCTTCTCTCAAGTTATTATTTTCTTTTATAAAGTTATTATATCTATCTTGAATTATGTCTTTAATATTATCTTCTTTGGTAAGTCTTTTTAATTCTGGATATAGGAATAATGTTCCTTCTCTTACTGATAATATATTATCAGTATCTTTAAGTGTCCATGATAGTATGTCAGATGTTTCTTCAAGAGTTAAATATTTAAATTTTAATTTTGGTATGTTATTCATATTTCCTCCTATTTAATTATATTATATTTTGTTTATTTTCTCACGATAATCATCATAATTGCCAATATATTTAGTTATGTTTTTATTTTTTATTTCTATTATACTAGTGGCTATTTTATTTATGAAATACCTATCATGAGATACAAATAATATAGTACCAGTAAACTCCTTTAGTGACTCTTCGAGCATTTCTCTTGTATCGATATCAATGTGATTAGTGGGTTCATCTAGAATTAAGAAGTTATAAGAATCTTGAATTAGACAGAATATTTTTAATCTTACTTTTTCTCCTCCGGATAAATATTTTATTTTTTTATGAATGTTTTCTCCTGCAAAGAGATATTTGAATAAGGCACTTCTTAAATATTGTTCTGCCCCAATGAAATATTTTCTGGCTTCTTCTAGTACTGATAAATTAATATCTTCAAACTCGATCTCTTGAGGAATATAACCTATCTTGATATTACTTCCTAGTTTTATACTATTATTTCCTTTTAATATTTCTTTGATTAGAGTTGATTTACCAACTCCATTATCTCCGACTAGACAGAGTCTATCTTGATATTTAATACTTAAGTTAAGGTTATTAAATATTTCTTTAGTACCATAAGATAAATATAGATTATTTATTGTTAGGACATCCTTTCCTGATCTACTATCCATATCAAAAGTTATATTTAGTTTTTTCTTGTCTTCTGGTTTATCTAACTTTTCTAGTTTTTCTAATCTTTTTTTGATACTAGCGGCTCTTCTAAAAAATATTTCTCCACCACTTGGTCCACAAAGCCTACCATATTCTTTTAATCTTTTGATACTATTTTCCATAGCGGTTATTTGTTTTTGTTGGTCTTTATAGTTTTTTAATTCTAATAATAATCTATTTTCACTTTCTTTAATATAGTAACTATAATTACCATGATATACTTCTATTCCTCTTTTGGTTAATAAATATACTTTGTTTATGACATTATCCATGAAATAGCGGTCATGTGATACTAGTATTATTGTTCCTTTATAGTTCTTTAATGTTTTTTCTAACCAAATCATTTTATTTATATCTAAGTGATTAGTGGGTTCATCTAATAACAAGACATCTGGTTCTTGTAATAATAATCTTATTAGAGATATGATGGTTTTTTCTCCTCCAGATAGGGTATTGAAATTTCTATTTAATATTTCTTCAGTTATATTAAATACTGGTAGTATTTTTTGTATCTTTGTTTCGTATTCATATCCTCCTAGCGAGATAAACTTCTCTTGCAGATTCATATACTTTGTTATTACTTTATAATCTTCAGTTAAAAGTTTATCTTCATATCTTTCTAATTTTTCTTTTAGTTCTATTATTTCTTTGAAGGCACTATTTATATAGTCTTTTACTATTATATCTTTTTCTTCAGGTATTTGACTTAAATAGCCTATACTTATATTATTTCTTATTGAAAGGGAACCGGAATCTATACTTTCTTGGCCTGCGATTATTTTTAGTATAGTACTCTTTCCACTTCCATTTGTTCCAATTAAGCCTACTTTTTCTCCTTTTTGTACTGTTATATCTATATTATTTAATACTAAGTCAAAACCAAATGACTTACATACTTTACTTATATTTATATCTATCATAATATTCCTCCCATCAAAAAAAGTTATATGAATATATTGCATCCATATAACTTCTATTTATATATATAGATGCAGGCACGACAAAAACTCACACCCACATCTCATTTTTTTTACTTTTATTTTTGATGAGATAAAGGTGTGATATTTATAGTAAACATGATTACATTACCTACATATTTATACATAAATATCCCTCCACTTATAATATATTATAGTTTTTTACTTTTGTCAATTGTTTTTACACTGCAAGCCATTTGTCTTGCTAGTGTTATTTGGAGTCTTTGGTCTCCAAATAAGTATCAACCATACTTATTATATATAAGCATTAAATATATACTTAAAGTAGTTTATTATTGGTATTTTTTACTGTTTTGAGTATAATAATAGTGCAATATACTTGACCTTTTATAATAGTTATAGTATCATTGTATTACCGGAGAGAAATCTCGTCAGGTCGATAGCTCAATGTCGATTTTATTAAATTAAGTGTATGTTAAGTACACCGCTTGAGCTGGGGAGAGACTACTAGATAGTCTCTTTTCTTTTTAGTTATCAACAAATATTGTTGATAACTATTTTAAATCTATGTCAAAAGAATAATCATAACTTATTTTTTCACATTTATTAGTATCTATAAAGGCTTTTTCTTTATGGGAATAATCTACTATTTCTTTAGCATTATAGTTTTTAAAATATTTCTTTATCTTATCTAATACTTCTAATTCTTCTTTGGTAAATAAATCTTTATTAAACTTTTTCTTTGATGTTATTTCATAATATTCTTTAGATGGAGTTATTACTGGTTTATAGTCTATTATATCCTCTTGATACCCTTTCGATAATATCGTTTCAAAACGATCTGGAACTGGACCAAATGGTAGTTTACAATATTCTAGTCCGGTTATTGATTTACAGTTTTCTTTATAAAATAAGAAATCAGCGTAAAACATTTCTTTTAATAATTTTGTTTTTAATATTGTATTATCTGCAAGAAAGATAATCATATTATATACTTTTTCTTTATTAAACTTAGTATAACCATTATACTCTGTTGGGTTATATTCTTCACTTAGCAATAATTGTTTTTCATTATTTGCTAAAAATTCAGATATCTTATTATTAATTTTATTATATTCTTTATCGGTAAATTGTATTTTGTTGGCTTCAACTAAATTTGCTATTATTTCTGGATTAGCTATTAAAATTTTTATTAATATTAAATAACTATCATTTGGTATAGATACTCCTTTTTCATAACTTATTAATGTCTTTTTAGCACATCCTATTACTTTAGAAAATAATTCTTGTGATAAATTATATTTTTTTCTTAAGGCTATTATTTCTTCTTTAGTTACACCATATAATTTATTATATATTTCTATACCTTTTTCAGAGGCAATATTATCTAGCTTTTCATCATATACTAAATTATTACATTTTGAGCAAAATCTTCTATCTGAATTAAATTTTATTTCTTTTCCTTTTATTTGGTAGATATGTTCATGATTCTTAATATAAGTATCAGTACTACCACAATTATCACATCTCATAATATCCTCCTATTTATAATCTAAATGAAATGATAAGCATACTGTCATTTCTTTATTATTATATTCTTCTATCTTTAACTTAATATATACTCTATTTCCATTAATATCTTTTTTAAATACTAGTGAATTTTCACTTTTTGAATAAAAAGGCTTATAATCTTGAACATAGTTATATGAAGATAATGTTAATATTTCTTGCCATGCTAAACTTTCAGTTATTCCAATTTCTAATAATTCTTCAAGATAATCTCTATCTTTTCTATTAGCAAATCTTTTATTTCCTTTAGTTATTAACTTTTTCATTTTTGTTAGTAGTTTGAGCTGCTCTCCAGTCATACAATTCCCCCTTATGTTTATTTTTTTATTACATAATATATCTTTTCCTCTCTGTTTTAATGGTAACATATGTAACCTATTTTTGTCAATATGTATTTTATACTTTTACATATTTTTTTTTCACTACCTGTGATATAAGAAAAACTATAGACATAAATCTATAGCTTATATAAATATTTTAATTTTAGAGACTAGAGGCTCTAAAATTCTTTTGAAGACCCTAGGCTTTCAAAAGCCTCCAACAATGTAGTGTGAGAGGAATATACTATTATCTACTTCTACCTTTAGATGATAATAGTTCTTCTCTTAAACTTCTATAGTATTCAATACAATTAACATATTTATTTTCTTTTTCATTAAATATCCATATAGCAGTTAAATCTTCTAACGAGATAGATCCCATTTGACCATCTTGTACTTTGGTATAAGGTGCTTCTAGTACTGGTCTTTTATTATAGTAAAATAGTTTATCTCCACCTCTAGTCCAAAATAATTCATTATTATGACCACCTTTTACTTTATCCTTACTTCTTGCATATCCACTAATTATAATATCTTCTACTTGATCCATACCGGTTACTCTATATACATAATTATTATTTGTTGTCATGGCAATAGGACTATCTTTACCAAAAGCTAATTCTTGGACAAATACTCTATTTCTAGTAGTTTCTATTCTATCATCTTCCATATTTACTCCTTTTCTATAGTAGTTCTAACACTTATTCTATTATCACTATCTTTAATCCAAAGATAATATTTTTTATATGTAAAGTAATTACTCTCTACTTTGTTATTTTCTATTTTATTCCAACATAATGAATCTATACTAGGAACACTCTTAGTTGTTTTTAGACAGTATTCAGTTGAATCTCCTATTGTTGTTATTATAAGTTTATTATTTTCTTTAGTAATACTTTCTATTTTAGCTGTCATATTTTCATTAGGTTTAGCGTAATAATGATTATTATCACTATCTGGTAAGATATTTTTTGCTACAATGAAACTAAATACTGATAAGACAAGAATACCACCAAGTACTATGAATGTACTATTATTATTTTTCATTTTTAACCTCCCTGTAATCTTTAAATAATTTTGTATATACTGGTTTTACTAACTCTCCTAATACAAACATTATAAAACATATTCCGATAGTTATCAAGATATAATTTATTTTTATATTTGGTACTATAAAGTATTTACTTATTGGGGTTACTAATACTATGACTTGAACTAATAGTATTAAGAATACTCCTAGGGTTAGTTTTTTATTTGAAAAGATATTTTTGTTTAGTACTGATTTTTTTATGTCACGACAAGAGAACGAGAATAGTAATTCATGAGTTACTAAGTAGATAAATAATAATGAACCTGCAGTATTTACATCTGCTTCTTTTGCAAAATAAATAAATATTATTAACATTACTATTGATTTTATGATTGCTCCGATTACTATTTTAGCTGTTAATAATGGTGTAAAGAAACTTTCATTGTATTTATTAGCAAAAGTATTTTCCATTTGGTCTTCTGTTTTCTTTTCAAAGGCTAACATAATAGCGGGGATACTATCAGTTACTAGGTTTATCCATAGTAGTTGTAATGTTGTAAACATTTCCATATTTAGTACCATAGATATGAATACTAGAAGTACTTCTACTATATTGCCTGCAAGTAAGTATAGTATTATTTTCTTGATATTAGAAGTTATTCTTCTTCCTTCTTCAACTCCATCTACGATGGTTGAAAAACTATCATCTACAAGAATACAATCTGCTACTTTTTTTACCACTTCAGTTCCTGTTATGCCCATGCCTATTCCAATATCAGCTTTTTGAATAGCAGGTGCATCGTTTACGCCATCTCCAGTCATAGCTACAACATAACCATTACTTTGTAGTGCATCTACTATCCTTAATTTGGTACTTGGTGATATTCTAGCATAAACATTATATTTTTTTACTGCTTCTTTTAATTCATCGTCTGTTAACTTATCTATTTCTTTTCCAGTAGTGGCTCCTTCATCGGTATCAATAATGCCAACGCTTTTAGCTATTGCACGTGCTGTATTTATACTATCTCCAGTTATCATAACTATTTTTATTCCAGAATTTTTACATGTATTAATAGCATTTGGTACTGATATTCTTGGTGGATCCATCATTCCTATTAATCCTATAAATATCATATTATGTTCTGGATCACTTGTGTTTTCTGTTTTATAGGCTAGTGCTAAGATACGAAGGGATTTTTCTGATTCTTCCTCTTCTATTTTGAATATTTTTTCTTTATATTCAGTAGTTATATTATATAATTTATTATCTTCTAGATAATAGGAACAGTTTTGTAATACTGAGTCTAAACTTCCTTTAGTAAATGAATATTCTTTACCTTCAATGGTATTGATGGTACTCATCATTTTTCTATCTGAGTCAAATGGATACTCTTTTACTCTTGGAATATTTATTAATATATTTTTTTCTTCAAGGTATTTATAGATGGCTACTTCGGTTTCATCTCCTAGATATTTGTCGTTATTCTTAGTTACATTCTGACAACTTGATAAACAATAATTATATAGATTTATGTTTTCAATATTATCTTTTTCGGTATATAATTTATTGTTTACATAGATACTTTTTACTTGCATTTTGTTCTCAGTAATAGTTCCTGTTTTATCAGAACAGATTATGTCAGTAGAACCTAGTGTTTCAACAGAAGCCATCTTTCTTATGATTACATTTCTTTTAGCCATTTCGGACATTCCTAGAGATAATATTATGGTTATTACTGATGACATCCCTTCAGGGATAGCTGCTACTGCTAGGGAAATGGATAACATTAGGATATCAAAGAAATCATTCTTTTTAAGTAGGCCTACGGCCATCATAACTATTATTATTGCTATTATTATATAGGTTAATACTTTACTTATTTGATTTACTTTCTTTTGAAGAGGAGTTAGTTCATTTGTATTATTCATAAGACTAGCTCCTATTTTACCTAGTTCTGTATCCATAGCGGTACTACATACTACTACAAAGGCATGTCCATTTGTTACATTACAACCAGCATAAACCATATTTTTTCTTTCATATAATTCTTTTTCTTCGGTTATATCTATATTATCTTTCTTGATATTTTTTGATTCTCCGGTTAGGGTTGATTCATTTACTTCTAAGGCTTCTGATGATATTATTCTAGCATCAGCGGATACATAATCACCTGCTTCTAATTCTATTATATCTCCTGGTACAATCTTTCTTACATCAATTGTTTCTTTCTTACCATTTCTTATGACATTATTATTTGTTATAAACATTTTGTTTAGTTCTTCGATTGCTTTATCGGCTTTCTTCTCTTCAATAAAACTTAGGGTTGCATTTATTATGACGATTATTAGAATTATTACTGAGTCAGCATATGATTCTTTTTGAATATAAGATATTACTGCAGAAAACACTGAAGCAAAGATAAGTAAAATTATCATTAGATCGTTAAACTGATTTAAAAAGATTATGAAATTTGATTTTTTCTTTCGTTCTGCTAATTTATTTTCGCCATACTCCTCTAATCTCTTACTTGCTTCTTCTTCAGTTAATCCACTTATATTGGTATTTAATTCTTTATATAGTTCTTCTACCTTTTTATTATAATAATTATTTTCTTTCATCTTTTTACTCCTTTATATTAGATATGATAGAACAAACATTACTATCATTATTATTAAGATTATTATTAAGAGTACTTTGGTTATGTTTATTAAGATATTTTGATATGGTTTTAGTACTCTTATGCCACAGTTACGACAATACTTATCACTATCTCTTACTACTTTTTTACAATTTAGACATTCTTTCATTGTTGTAACCTCTCTTTTAGGATATTTATTATTTCTAATGAACTAGTACTTGACGAATCTCTATGTAAGTAATAGTCATGAATGGCTTCGGCGATTACTTCATCATAATTTACACTTTCTTTTACTTTTTGACTAGCATAACCAGATATGTTTTTGGTAAAGTCTTCAAGTGAAATATTGGTATTATACTTTTTGTTATAACTCTCTATGGCTTCTTCGACTAGTTCTTTTGAGTATGTTCCTTCTTTTAAGATATTTAGAATATTTTGATAACTATTTATATTATCTTTTGTTACTAGTGTTATGTTATCAATATTATTTTGTTTTAATAATGTTACAAATGTTATGTAATGACCTAATTCATGGGCTATTAATGATTCATAACTAGCATTATTTGGATACCAGTTTTCTTTTAATCCTTTACTTAGAATATCTTTATTTAAGAAATAATAACTATTTAATAGTATTTCTGTTTTATTTACTTTGTTATATTCTTTTATATCTAAGTTATTATTTATAAAAGTATTAGTAGGATTGAAATAGGCTATATAGTCTTCATTACTTGGAGCATTAGTTATGGTTATATTAGTTAGGTAACCTTTAATATTAGGAAATAATTGGTATGTTGTACTTATTACTTCTTTTATTTTACTTGATACATCTTCATCAACATCGCATAAACTTACACTGGGAATATTATAGTTTTCACTTATTTCTTTTTCGATTAGAGATACATTTATATTTCTTTTACATTTCCAAGATTGTTTTGTGATATCTTGTTTTATTAAATTTATGGCTTCTTCTTTAGTATCAACAACAATATTAGTATATTTATTATTGGTATTCATAATGGATACTTTATAACCATATTTTAAGCTAGATATTTCTTTTTGTAATTCTATATATGGTCTAAACATATCTTTACCACTTATTAGAGTCATTGCAATAAAACTTATTATGATAATAGAAGTTAAGGTAAATAATAAACCAATATTATTTTCTTTATATCTTAATTTATTGTCTTTTAAAGATAAATAGCCATGAGGAGTTAGTTCTCCGCAGGTGGGACAAAAGTTATCATCTGCTTCTAGTTCTTCATTACATTTTATACATTTCATAGTTCCTCCTTTGCTACTTTATTTAATTATATCACATTTTGTCGTATTTGTTTGTAAAAAAATGATATTTTCATTTTTAATGGGAAAATTATATTAGGTGTTAGATATGAATTTTCAAAAACTAATAGAATTAAGAGAAGACTCTATTCTTAAACAAAAAGATATTGCTAATGTTCTAAATATTACCCAGCAGACTTATTCGCTATGGGAAAATGGTACAAAAATTATTCCTTTGAAGCATTTAAACTCTTTATGTAATTATTATGATGTTAGTATGGATTATGTACTTGGACTTTCTAATGTTAGACAATATGATATTGTTAATAGGGTTATTGATAAAAAAATTATTGGAATAAAATTAAAAGAATTTAGAAAAGAAAAGAATATTACACAAGAAGAACTTGCTAATATTCTTAATACTACCCATTCAACAATTAGTGCTTATGAAAGTGGTAAAACGACTATCCTTACGGCTTTTGCTTATGAGATATGTAAAAGATATAATATTTCTATGGATTATTTATGTGGTAGAACTAGATAGATTAATTATCTAGTTTTTATTTATAATAGAAAAAACTATAGACATAAATCTATAGCTTATATAAATATTTTAATTTTAGAGACTAGAGACTCTAAAATTCTTTTGAAGACCCTAGGCTTCAAAAGTAAGTGAGAAACCTTGGGTTCGAACTTTTACTACTTTATACTAAAGTACTTAGTTAAATCTTTAATTACTCTTTTATGATAGAATACTAAGAGAATTATTAAACTTAATACACCTACTCCTCCTAAAACAATGATAGGCCAGTTTAATTCTACTACCTTAGTTAAAGCTAATATACAAAATATTATGGCTCCAATAGCAGTAAAGAATAATGGAATAAATTTCTTTCTTTGTAATTTGAATTCAGATAGAAATATTATTAACTGAAATATTATAATACTAAAGAGAATTATATTAATTACAAAGTATGAGAAACTAGTTTCTTCAATAATATCTATCATGTATAAATAAGCACATACTATCATTACTACTATTGTTATTCTTTTTATTAGAGTATTATCTATTAATGGTTTATTTAATATAGCAAAATAGAATATTATTTCTCCTCCTAGTACATAAAACATCCACTTTTTACCTCCTAGTGAGAGGTTTATTATAGTACAAGTTATTATCGATATTAGAAATATTATTAACATTATCTTTCTAAATATTAAGAATTTATTTACTTCTTTTTTTAGTTTTGGATAATTAATTTCTACTTTCATAGTCTTCACTTCCATATACTTTTAATTTAATATTGTTTTGAGTTAATATGTTATATATACTATTTTCTACTGATGTATTTGTAGTTAATTTACTTATTGATAATGTTAAAATATTATTACACGTTATGATAGAAAATGAGGCTCTATTTGTAATAGCGGTTCCTAAGACAAAGTCCATCTTTTCTACTTCTTTTTGTATTTCTTTTGGTAATTTTATATTACCTAGATTGGATAATACTGTAGTTTGAGATTTATCGCCAGCATAACCATATATTAATTTGGCTACTGGTCTTTTTATAAATAGTGGAATGAATTTTAAATACTTTATTAAATTATCTGTATATTTTAATAATTCATCTAAGTTATCTTTAGTATTTTTTTCTCTTAATTGTCTTTGTACTTCAAGTAAGGTACTATCTAAATCTTTTACATCCTCTCTTGGAATATTTATGGATACATATAATGAGAAGTTTCTTAATGTTTTAGAGGGATAGTATTTACGCATATTTACTGGTACTTGTATTTTTATTAGTCCTTTTTTTGATGTTGAATATGATATTGTTAGAAATAAAATACTTAACATTAGTTCTGTTATAGTGGCATTCTTTTCTTTAGATAGTTTTTTTATATCATTTAAATCTATATCAAAATGTAATATCTGACATGGTCTAACACTTGATTTTTTTCCATCTATTTGAAGAGCTTTTTTCTCTATTAGACTTTGTGATTTTATCTTTGAAACTTTTCCTTTAAATTCATCTTTTGCTTCTTCTTCTTTAGGTCTTTCATTTATATCTAATACATAATTATTAGTGCCTTGTATTTCTTTTAATAATTTTAGATAAGTAGCTACTAGTGTGGATAGAAATATGGTAGCTCCTGTTCCATCTGTTAGGGTATGAAAGCATTCTATACTTATTCTATTTTTATAGTATAGGGATTTAAATGATTGTTTACCTATGTTTGATACATTTATATATGAACATGGTAATTTTTTTTCTTCATGGATATGGAATCTTTTCTTTATCCCATCTAGATAGTGCCAAAAGAAGCCTTTTCTTACTGATGTTCTAAAGGTAGGAAATCTTTTCATAGTAAATAATAGGGCTATTTGATATATTTCTGCTACAATATCTTCTTTTAAATAACATGATACTCTATAGACACTCATAAGATTATCTCTCATTGATAATGGATATATTTTAGCGGCGCTATCTAATGGATACCAGTTTTCTGGTTCTTTTTGATAAATGTCTCCAAGGTTATCTATGGATAATATTTTAAGTGTTTCTTCAAGTGGTTTACCTTTTTTTAAATAGTACTCTATGGCCTTCTCAAAGTCTTCATTTATTTTTATGGTTTCTTTTTTTGTTAGAGATATACTATTATTTAGATTAGTGAAATATTCTTTAATGATTTTTCCGTCTTCTAGACTGAATTTCTTGTAAAAGGTACTTCTTTGTTTCAATTTATCACTTCCATATTTATTATATCATAATATGTTGATTATTTGTGTACTTTTTCCCATGAACATTCTATATCATTTCTTCCAAAATGACCATAGGCTGCGAGTGGATAATAGATTGGTCTTTGTAAATCTAATTCTTTTATGATATTATCTACACTGAAATTGAAAGTGTTATTTACGTATTTATATATTTCTTCTTCAGATACTTTATTTGTACCAAAGGTATTTATATATAATGATATTGGGTAGGATTTACCTATAGCATAACTTAGTTCTATTTCACACTTATCAGCATAATTATGGGCGACAATGTTTTTAGCTACATATCTAGCATAATAGGCTGCACTTCTATCAACTTTAGAAGGATCTTTACTGCTGAAACATCCTCCTCCTACTTTACCCATTCCACCGTATGTATCACATACTATTTTTCTACCAGTAGTACCGCTATCACCAAAAGAACCTCCTACCGTAAAACTACCACTGGTGTTTATTAAGATGTTTGTTTTGTCATCTATTAGATTACTTGGCACTACTTTATTTATTACTTTTTCTATTATATATTTTCTTAATTCTTTACTAGATACTTCTTTTTTATGCTGAGAAGCTATAATTATGGTATCTATTCTTTTGGGAATATCATCTTGATATTCTACTGTTACTTCGGTTTTACCATCAGGTAATAAAGGACTATCTTTATCTTCTTTTCTTACCTTGGTTAAATTATAGGCTAGTTTATTGGCAAGCATTATTGGCATAGGCATTAATTCTTTTGTTTCATTAGTGGCATAACCAAACATTATTCCTTGGTCTCCTGCCATAATGGTATCTTTTTCTACAGCCTTATTTATTTCTTTAGACTGCATACCCACTTTTACTATTACATGGTATTCTTCATTATAACCTATATCTTTTAGTACTTCTTTGGCTAATTTTTCATAATCTAGTTTAGCCTTGGTACTTGCTTCTCCATATATTAGTATTAAATCGTCTTTGATTGTGGCTTCAACAGCCATCTTACTAGTTTTATCTTGTCTTAAGGCTTCATCTAAAATGTAGTCACTTATTTTATCACATATTTTATCTGGATGTCCTTCAGTTACTGATTCACTAGTAAATAAATATTTTTTCATTATATCACTCCTTCTTTGTTTTTATCAAAAAGAAAAAACTCTTGAAAGAGTTTATAGCTAGCATTATTCTCTTTCATCGTTATTAGCTGTACCACCTTACTTTATGCAGGTTGGTATGAGTTCATAGAGCTAATTCTCTCCCTCATTCTTGATAAAATACATTTATATTATATATTATTTTTGACACTTATACAAGTGATTTTGTTTATTAAACTACATTTTATGAAATTTTTGTTAAAAGAAACTATTATCTTGTTTGAGAATAAAAGATTATGTGATAAAATATCATTTAGTGGTGATAAAATGAAAAAACAATACTTAATTTATGCAGATGAATCACATAGAAAGGGAAAGTTTTTTAGTAACTTTTATGGTGGCGCATTAGTTAATTATACTGAAATTGAAAAGATAAATGGTATGATAATAGCAAAAAAAGAAGAACTTGGCTTGTATCAAGAAGTTAAGTGGACAAAAGTCACTGAGCAATACTTAGACAAATATTTGAATTTGATTGACTATTTTTTTGATTTTGTTAAAAAGAATAAAATTAAAATACGAATAATGTTTAGACAAAATGCTCAAGTTCCTCAAAATTTGACAAGAGAGCATCAGGAAAAAGAATATTTTCTTTTATATTATCAATTTATCAAGCATGCATTCGGTATTGATTACTGCAACCAAAACGAAAGTGATCAAATAATATTGAAATTATACTTCGATAAATTGCCAGACACTAAAAGAAAAAACAAAGAGTTTAAAGGTTACATTTATGCACTTAATGATTTCTTTTTTGTTAACAATGTTCATATTTATAATGAAGATATTGCAGAGGTTGATTCTAGAAATCATGTTATATTACAATGTATGGATATTATTTTAGGAGCTATGAACTTTAAACTAAATAATATGGATAAGGAAAAAATGCCTAATAGCAATAGGCGTGGAAAAAGAACTATTGCTAAAGAAAAGTTATATAAAAATATTTTAAAAAACATCAGAACCATATATCCTAATTTTAATATTGGTATTTCTACTAGTAGTCGTGGTGACTATAAAAATAATTGGAAAGATCCATATAGACACTGGTGCTTTAAGTCTAAAAATAGTATCTTTGATTCCTCATTAACTAAAAATGCAAAATAAAAACTCCATTCTTCCTACATAAACCTTTTACGTGATAAACGTAAAGCTTCGGATTGAACAGAGTTCTTATATGACAATGATATCATTTTTAATGATAATTGTCAATATTATTATACTTGTGTAAATGTTTTTTTATGTATTAAAACAAATAAAATACTATTAAATATTTATATTTTTTATTATTTAGGTATATATGACTGGCTTATATATGATAGATTTTATTTTTAGACTACAGGCTAAAAATAACACTCTGAGACTACAGGCTTAGAGTGATAATATTAATTAATTATATTTTATTTCTTTTATATATGGTTTAGCGAATATTAAACCCATCTTTGGTATTATAGTTATTGTTACTTCTTTTTTATCTTCAGATAACTCAATATTTTCAATTACATCTTTTTCAGTACTTACTAGTTTTATTTCATGCATACTTAAAGTACTACGTGTAGTTAATGATGAATTATTAGATAATGTACCTAGCTTAGTATCATCTATATATGCATCAAATGGTATAGCAAAACCTAACATTTTCTTTTCTCTTACTATAGTTATCTTTCCAATATTATTTTCATTATTTAATGGAGTTTCTTTACCACAATGAGGACAGAATTTGACTCCTAAATCTAATTTACATCCACAATTTAAACATATCATATTAAACACTTCCTATCTACATACTTATATTAACATAAGTATGTTTTTTTTGCAATTTTATTATATACTTTTTTGTACTTATGTGATAAAATTATACTAGGAGAAGAAGAATATGTTAGGGAAGATTATTGCTATTAATGAAAATGTTGTATCTGTTAAATTAGAAGTTAATGTCTATGATTTTGATGGTTTAATAGGTAAGAATGTTACTTTTAAAGATGAAAATATTACTAGTATTGGAGAGGTTACTGCGATTGGTAATGGTATTATGCAGGCTATTTTGGTTGGTGAAATTAAAGATGGTAAATTTTTATATGGAGATATTTCTAAGCCTTCCTTTAAGGCTATATGTTATTTGATTGATAATGCTACTTTGGATATTGTTCTAAATAGTGATGCTACTAATACTATAAAACTTGGTAAATCTTATATATATCCTGATTATGATATTAAACTTGATGTTGGTAATTTCTTTTCTAATCATTTTGCTATACTAGGTAATTCTGGTAGTGGTAAATCTTATTCAGTAGCTAAGATACTACAAGGAATCTTCTATCAGTGTAAGACGCTTCCATTTTATTCTAATATTTTCTTATTTGATGCTTATGGTGAATATCAAAGAGCCTTCTCGAGAATACATGAAGTTAATGAAAATATTAATTATAAGGTATATACTACAGATTTAAATAGTACGGAGTTCGAAATACTTACCTATCCTTTTTGGCTTTTAGGAGTAGATGATTTATGTTTACTTATGGGTGTTACTTCTAAAGAACAGATTCCAATAGTAGAAAAGGCTTTGAAGTTAGTTAGTTATTTTTCTAGAGAAGAAAATGAAGTTATTAATCAGAAGAATGATATTATTGCTAGATGTTTACTTGATGTATTGTTTTCTGGTAAGGCTCCTAGTATGATAAGAAATAAAGTTGTATCTATTCTTACTAAGTTTAGTACTAGTAATTTGAATCTTGAGGTTAAACTCGAAAAAGGTGGATGGGCTAGAACTATAAGACAATGTTTATTTGTAGAACAAGGTGGAGAGTTTGCAGATGTTGAACTTGTTATTGAGTATTTAGAGAGTTTATGTCTAGATAACTTTGAACTTTCTTTACCTAATGGTGAATTTATGTATTCTATGAAAGATTTTAGTACAGCTTTAGAGTTTGCTCTTATTTCTGAGGGAGCTCTTAATAGTGATACTGCCTTTGAACTTGGTAATGCTCTTAAAGTTAGATTTAATAATCTTATGAATAGTGATTATTCTAGATATTTTGATTATAATGGTTATATTAATAGAGAGGGATATATTAATTTACTTCTCACTTGTAATAATGGTAGAAAAGCACAAATTGTTAACTTTAATATTAATTATGTTGATGATAGATTTGCTAAGAACTTAGTTAAGATTTATTCTAAGCTTTTGTTTGATTATATTGTATCTTTAAATCAAAGAGCTACGATGCCATTTCATATTGTACTTGAAGAGGCTCATAGATATGTACAGAATGATAGTGATGTTAGTATACTTGGTTATAATATATTTGAAAGAATTACTAAAGAAGGTAGAAAGTATGGTTTACTACTTGGAATTGTTTCACAAAGACCTTCTGAATTATCAGAAACTACGATATCACAGTGTAGTAATTTCTTAGTATTTAAGATGTTTCATCCTAGAGATTTGCAGTTTATTAAAGATATTATTTCTAGTGCTGATGTTACTTTAACTAATAAGATTAAGACACTACATCCTGGTACTTGTATTATGTTTGGGACAGCTTTTAAACTTCCTACGATTGCTATTCTTGATAAACCTAATCCTGAACCTCTTAGTCAGAGTTGTGATATTAATAAGACTTGGTATCTTAATAATAATTAATATATATAAAAAGATAATTCTAAATATGCAGAATTATCTTTTATTTATTTCCTCAGAAGCCTAGGGTCTTCTTGAGGCAAATTGGAGCCTGTAGTCTCCAATTTGATTATCTTTATTGTTGTAGTATAATAATTCTTTGGGTTATTATCTATTTTTCTAAACTTCAAATAATCACAAATTGTGACTAGTTCTTTTTCCTATTTTTTTTGTCTTTAACTGGTGACTTTTTGTCACCAGTTCTTTTTTTGACTTTTTTGTCTTTAACTTATACTTTTTTCTCCTATAACATTCATTATTAAACTTTTTATTTTAAAGACTACAGGCTTTAAAATACTTTTTTGAAGACCTTAGGCTTCAAAAAACCACATTAAACTTTAAGGTTAATGTGGTATATATAAATATAATTATAATACTTGTTTTAAATATTGTCCTGTATATGAATTAGGATTATTTACTACTTCTTCTGGGGTACCTGTGGCTACTACTTCACCGCCACCAGTTCCTCCTTCTGGTCCTAAATCTATTATGTAGTCTGCTACTTTGATAACATCTAGATTATGTTCTATTATTACTACAGTATCACCATTATCTACTATTCTCTCTAATATTTTTAATAGTTTCTTAATATCGTCTTGATGTAATCCAGTGGTAGGTTCATCTAAAATAAAGATACTCTTACCAGTAGGTTTCTTTTGAAGTTCTTTAGCAAGTTTTACTCTAGCAGCTTCGCCTCCTGATAATGTTGGAGCAGCTTGTCCTAGTCTAATATAACCTAGGCCAACATCAGATAATACTTTTAATTTATTTAATACTTTAGGATGATTTTCAAAAAATTCCATGGCTTCATCCACGCGCATATTTAGTACTTCATAAATATTTTTATCTTTATATTTTATTTCTAGTGTTTCACTATTGTATCTAGTTCCATTACATACTTCACAAGGTACATATACATCTGGTAGGAAATGCATTTCTATCTTCTTTACGCCATCTCCCCAACAAGCTTCACATCTTCCACCTTTAACATTGAAACTAAATCTACCTTTGTCATAGCCTCTTATTTTGGCTTCCTTGGTTTCTGCGAAGATGTCTCTTATATCATCAAATACTCCTGTATAAGTTGCAGGATTAGATCTTGGCGTTCTTCCTATTGGTGCCTGAGATATTTGTACTACTTTATCAATGTTTTCTAATCCTTTTATTTCTTTACATTTACCTGGTTTTTCTTTTGATGAATAGATAGTTGATGCGAGAGTCTTATAAAGTATTTCGTTTATTAGACTTGACTTACCGGAACCTGATACTCCTGTTACTAGAGTCATTGTTCCTAGTGGTATTTTAACATTGATGTTTTTTAGATTGTTTTCTTTAGCACCTTTTATTTCTAGATATTTTTTATTTCCTTTTCTTCTTTTAGAGGGCACTTCTATTTTTTCTATTCCTTTTAGATATCTTCCGGTTAGGCTATCTGGATTATTCATTACTTCTTCTGGAGTACCTTTAGCTACGACATAACCTCCATGCTCTCCTGCTCCTGGGCCAATGTCTATTAGATAGTCTGCTTGAAGCATAGTATCGGTATCATGCTCAACCACTATTAGAGAGTTACCTAGATCACGCATTTCTAATAGAGAGTTTATTAGTCTTTGATTATCTCTTTGATGCAGACCTATACTTGGTTCATCTAAGACATATAAGACTCCTGTTAATCTAGAACCTATTTGAGTGGCTAGTCTTATTCTTTGGCTTTCACCGCCTGATAGAGTTCCGGCTTCTCTTGATAATGTTAGGTAAGATAGGCCAACATTTATAAGAAAGTTTAATCTTGATTTTATTTCTTTTACGACTATTTCGGATATTGATGCCTGCTCAGGAGTTAATTTTAGATTAGAGATATATTTATTTAACTCTTCTATTGACATTGATGTTACTTCATAGATGTTTTTGTTATTTATTAGGACATTTAATACTGATGGTTTTAGTCTTGAACCATGACAGGTAGGACACTCTAGTTCAGTCATATATCCTTCTATCCACTCTCTTATCCAAGTACTTTTTGTTTCTATGTATCTTCTTTCTAGGTTGGTTATTATTCCTTCATAGTAGCTAGTTGTTTTTCTAGTGTTTCCATTCTTAGCTTGATAATTAAAGGTTATGGCATCTTTAGCACCATATAATATTATATCTAGTTCTTCTTTTGTTAACTCTTTTACTGGTTTTGATAAATCTATGTGGTAAAAGTCCGCTACTGTGGTAAGTTCTGTATACATGATACTTGATTCTTCATCTAGATTTATTGGTTTGATAGCGCCTTCTAGTATAGATTTATTTTTATCTGGGATTACTAGGTCAACATCTATTTTATATTTTACTCCTAGTCCTTTACAATCTGGGCAAGATCCATAAGGTGCATTGAAAGAGAATATACGGGGTTCTAATTCTTCAAGAGAATAATCACAGTATGGACAAGCATAGTCCTCACTCATAAGCAGTTCTTCTCCGCCAATAACATCTATTATAACTTTACCATGACTTAGTTTAGTCGCAGTCTCTAGAGAAGAGTATAATCTACTTCTTATGCCTTCTTTTACTACTAGTCTATCTATTATTACTGAGATATTATGTTTTTTATTTTTATCTAATTCTAAATCTTCAGATAAGTCTTTTACTTCACCATCTACTTTTACTCTGATGTATCCTTCTTTTCTTAGTTTTTCAAATAAATCTTTTTGAGTTCCTTTTTCTCCTTTTACTATTGGAGACATAACCATTATTTTGGTAGATTCTTCAAGAGATAATACTCTAGTTGTCATCTCTTCAACTGACTGAGATGATATTGGTATATGATGATTAGGACAATAAGGAACACCAATTCTTGCAAATAATAGTCTTAAGTAATCATATATTTCTGTTACTGTACCTACGGTACTTCTGGGATTTTTATTAGTAGTTTTTTGATCTATTGATATACTTGGTGATAGTCCTTCGATAGTATCTACATCGGGTTTTCCTGTCGCAGCTATAAACTGTCTTGCATAGGCTGATAGGCTTTCTACATATCTTCTTTGTCCTTCAGCATAAATAGTATCAAAAGCAAGGGATGATTTACCTGATCCTGATACTCCGGTCATTACTACTAGTTTATTTTTTGGTATTTCTATATCTATATTTTTAAGATTATTTTCTCGAGCACCTTTTATTATTATTTTATCCATATACATCGCCTCTTCTTTGGTATTATATCACAATTTTTTAATTTTATAAACAAGAAAAAAATGCTAATTAAAGCATTTGTATTTATTATAGTTTTAACTGTCCTGGTGAGACTGTTTCAATGCCAGACCAAGGATTATTTTTTACTCTTTCTAGTACTTTAGGATGCTCCTCTAGAGGGGCTACTTTCTCGCAAATTTCGTCCGCTTGTGGTACTACTGGGTCCGCTGCACTTATAGTTTCTTGATTTTCTACGACTGGATGGTCTAATCTATCTTGCTCTACAAGGGCTTTAGCTTCATCTCTATAAATACTAGCTTCTTTTGGAGTAGTAATGGAAGAATTGATAACTGGCTCTATTACCGGTTCTTTAACAGGAGCTTCTATGATATCTTTAGGTTCACTTTGCTTTTTATAATTAATTTGATTTATTTTTTCACCTTCGGATAGTTTGCGTTCTAATCCTGGTATTTCTACATCAAGTCCATCTTTTATTGCATCTACTGCTTCTAATACACCTGATAGTCCTTTTGAACTTAGTATTTTTCCTATTAAATAAATTCTCTGTTGGTCGCTTAATGTGTCATTTATGTCTCTATTTTCCATAGTACTCCTCCTTTGTCAAGTATAGTATATAGTAATTTTTGTAAAAAGTAAATATTTTTTTTACCTTGATAATTAATTTGACATTAATTTGATAGTTTTATCTTGTATTCTCTTTATTATATTATATACTGTTCTTAATTTATTACCTGTTATTTCTGATATTTCTAGTACTGTATAATTCTGTTCTTTTAAAGTGAATATTAATTCTTCTTCCCAAGTTAAAACTTCTATTATCTTATTTCTTAAACTTGAATAGTCATAATCATTAAATAAATTTACTTCAGGATTATATTTATTACTTTCTAGTTCTAATATTCTTTCATTATTATTTTCATATGATATTGATTCATTTAATATTTTGTTTTTAGTAACATTATGTTTTGCTATGTAATTAGTTAGATTATTATCTATTACTTTATTTAAATAAGTATTAAAAGTATTTTTATCTATGTAATTATCTATGGCTTTATAAAAAGCTAGTTCAGTTTCATTTAATAATTCTTTTATGTCTATATGTGAACTTCTACTATAAGATAGTGCTTTAGCATACAATAGACTATTATACTTTTTTCTTAATTCATTTACCGCATCTTCATTATTTTCTTGTGCTAAATATAATAGTTCATAATCATTATACATATTAAATCCCCCTAGATCTATTTATTTCTGATAAGAATATTCCACATGCTACGGAAGCATTAAGACTATTTACTGTTCCTTTCATTGGTATTTTAGCAATGTAATCACAGTTACTTGTGGTAACCTTACTTATACCTTTTCCTTCATTTCCTATTACTAATCCTATTTTTGTTTTGTAATCTATTTCTGTATAATTAGTTCCTTCCATGTCTGTTCCTACTATCCAATATCCTAGATCTTTTAATTTCCTTATAGCATTGTTGATATTGGGAACATTTACTATTTTTACTTTTTCTATTGTACCTACTGATGTTTTAACAACGGTACTTGTTATTTGAACACTGCGGTCATTGGGAATTATTATGGCATCCACACCAAAGGCTTCACTAGAACGAACAATGGCTCCAAGATTATGGGGATCTTCAAGATGATCTAATATTACTATAAGTGGATATTCTGTAGTAATATTTGGTATTATTTCATCAAATGAATATGTTTTAATATCCTCTACTTCAAGTATTATACCTTGATGTAATCCTTTACACATTTTGTCTAATTCTCTATTGTCAAGAACTTTTGTGCTTATTTTTTTTCTTTCTATTAAAGATAATATTTCTTCATCTTTAAACTTATTACTTAAGTATATTTTATGTACTTTTTTATTTTCTTTTAAGGCCTCTAGGGCTACATTTTTACCATATATTTTCATTATTTCACCTCAATTAAATTTAGTATTTCATACAGTCTTTCATTATTATTTAGATATAGGTCTCCAAGTAATGATTCAAATCCCGTGGATAATTTATAAGTAATTATATCGGTATTTTTAGGGTGACTATTATTTTTGTAATTTCTTCCTCTTTTTACTATGTCTAATTCATCATTGGTTAATAGATTATTATCTATTAAATAGTTTAATGCTTTTACTTCTCCTTTAGCGGATACATACTCTACTTGCTTCTTCTGAATTTTTTCTATATCATTATATCCTACCTCTATTAACTTTTCTCTTATATAAAGGGAATAGATGGCATCTCCAAGTAAGGCAAGTACTTGGATGTTAATTAATTTTGTATTCATAATAACCTCAATTCTGTTGTTATTATATATTATTTATTTGGTTATGTCAATTGGTTAAAAAGAAAAAGAGCATTAAGCTCCCATATTATAATTTTGTTGTATTTGGCCAAACATTGAAGGTCCATTATTTGGAACATTATTTACTGGTATTGGATTGTTTACTGGTTCTGTTGTTTGTCCAAAAAATGGAGTATTTTGAATATTTGGATTAGTGTTTGGCATAGTATTTTGTACTGTGTTAAAGTTATCAGTAGTTTCCATCATATTACCAATAGTAGGCATCTGTGGTTCCCAAAGATTTCCACTGAAGTTTACCTGCGCATTATTATTTTGTACTGGCACGCTTTGTGGTACTTCAAGTGAAGGAATATTATCATTTATGTTATTGTTTACTGGTACTGTTGGTTCACTTGATATTGGAATTGTTTCTCCTAGTGGTTTATTATTTTGTACTTCATTAACTGAAGCACTTCTTGGTATGTTAAATATTGGTATATTCATATTTGGTGTATTACTCTCTGGGGTATTTGTAGTATTTGGTACTTCAAAGGTTGGAATATCAAGTTTTACTTCTGGCGCAATTGGCACCTCTGGCGCATCTATTTTTACTGGTTCAACAATACTTTTTGTTTCTACACCATTTTCTTCACTATTATATTTATTATTTAATACCTTTAGGGTCTCTCTTGTGGGATTTTCTAATAACTCATTTGTTATATCCTCTAACTCTTCTTTACTTAGATACTTCATATAGGTACCCCTCCTCTATTCTAAATAGATTATAATATAAAAAAGAAAAAAAGTAAATACAATTTCACTTTTTTATATTAAATTATCTCTATCATAAATATTTATATTATATAAACTATAAATATCTATATTTGAAGATTTAGTAAACTTGATAAAACACAAATCCTCAATAACTATATCTTTATCTTTAGATAATTTAAATTCTTTTTTTATACCATTTTTTAGCTTAGAATTATCTAATCCTGCTTTAACTATATTTAAATTATTGGCTAGATATATGGTAATATTATTATCACTAAAATAATCTACTCTTACTTTGTTATCAATTATTAATGAGCCTTTTCCTTTTAACTGATAGCTTCTTGGTTTTATTTCTTTTTTAGGTGTTATTCTCTTTATTTCTTTTAAGTCTAATTTATTTATTATGCTTCCTTCGGATATTAAACCTGGTGTGTCCACAATATGAATGCCCTCTAGGTCTATTTCTATTTTATTTAGGGTTGTTGATGGATAAATACTGGTAGTTACTTCGATATCTTTTTCAGAATAATTTTTTATTATTTTATTTATTAGTGTTGATTTACCTGAATTGGTATTACCTATAAAATATACTTCTTTATTATTACTGTATTTTTTTATTTTATTCATTAGACTATCTAAGTTATAATTTTTTACTGAACTTATTACTTCAATATCTAAATAGTTATTTACTCTCTTTGATACATAGTCTATTAACTTATAATCTTTTACTGATTTTGGTAATAAATCTTTTTTTGTTAAAACTATTATTACATTATTAAAGTTATTTATGATATCTAAGTTTAAGCTTAGTAGTGATGTAAGATAAACTACTAGTGAGTCTTTGGGAATACTATTTAATATATTTTGATAGTCTTTATTATCTAGTGTTACTTCTTTATATTCACCATAGTATTTTAATTTAAAGCATCTTTCACAAATATCTTTATTTAAATCATCTACATAACCTTCTTTATCTATGTTATCATTTTGAAGTAATACTCCACATCCTGAACATTTCTTAGTCATAATATTCTCCTACTTTAAAGATTCCCTGTTTGGTCATCTTATTTATTTTTTTTCTTTCTATATATCTATGAATTTTAGTAAATGGCATATCAATATTTGACATTGGATTTACTAAGACTGTTGTTATTCCCACTTTATTGCCACCATATATATCAGTAACTAATTGGTCTCCAATTATGGCAACTTCAGATAAATCATACTTATATAAATCTATTATTTTAATAAAGTTCTTCTTTCTTGGTTTTCCTGCTTTGGCACAGCAATCTACTTTTAATTCTTTTTTAAATGGTGCTAATCTTTTTTGTGGTGAATTTGAAAATATTATTACTTTAAAACCTTGTTCTTGTAATTTATCAAATAAATCTTTTAACTTTTTAGTAGGCCTCCTGTCAACATAAGGTACACAGGTATTGTCTAAATCAAATAGTAAGCATTTAATACTATTTTCTTGTAATTTATCATAATTTATTGTGTATATACTCTTTTGATATGCATCTGGATAAAAGTAATTCATTTTGTTAGTCACCTCAAAATAATTATACTTTATTTTAAATTAAAAATAAAGATGTTGATTACTAAAATAATATAATTATTTAACAAAATGATTTTGCTAAATTACTAAATATAGGTAGATATATGTAAATTTCAATATAAAAATGTACAAAAAGGGAAAATAACTATATACAAAAAGAAATTAGCTATTTATAAACTAATTTCTAAAAAAATTATCATTTTACCTCAATGGTTTTTATATTAGCATTATTTAAATTTATTTTCTTATTTGGGACTACTTTTGGCATATTGGTTCTTGTAATTGATCTAATCCTATTTTATCTGTTTCTTTTATACTTAAATTTACTTTTATTCTATTTTGATCTTCTAATTGTACATTTTCAGGATTTATATTTTTAATTACATCATCAAAATCTTCAATATATCCCTTTCCTTGAATAGTGTATGTAAATTCATAATATTTACCAACTTCTAATTTTGCTTTTAAATTTGATGGTATTATATGTGAATATGGTTCAAAAAATTGAAATTTATCCACTATTACAAAATTAATATCAGGATGATGGCCTTTAAAATTATCTAACATGTCTATAATCTTCCAAGTTTGAGTAAAGCTACAATTATAGTATATTTCTTTTGATTCTTCTGTATTTTTTAAAATACATTTATTTTCGGAATTTTTTCTTTCTTTAATTAAAAGAAAACTTAAAATAGCTATAATTAAAATCATGCATATAAATAAAATTTTTTTTACTATTTTCATAATTCACCTCCTTATACTAATAAATATAAAATTTTATTAAATATAACTATTATTTAGATATAAATTTGAAATTTTTAAATTTATTTATATTCAATATTTCCGATATAGAGATTATTATTAATATCCATTGCCATAATTGATGTGCCGTTAATATTTATATATGCTGGTAAAAAATAATGTTCTTTATAATTTGTTACTCTTGCAACTTTTAACTTGTTTTTTCATAATTATAAAATTTCCATTTATCTGTCTTATGAAAAAGTAATGAATTGTTAATAAAGTTATTTCGACCATAATATGAAGTGCTATCCATTTCCTTATATTTACCTGTTTTTAAATCAATATAACTTATTTTATTTTTTTCTTTGTTTTTTATATCATATTTTCCAACAAATAATATTTCATTATCATTTCTATATGAACTTATTACCCAACCATCATCTATATTATTATTGTATATTATTTTGTTCTCTTTAGTCAATATATTTAAAGAGTAAATAGTTTGATTACTAAATAATATAATTCTTTAACAATAGAGACCTTAGGCTCTATTGTTCCACTTGAGACCTTAGACTCAAGTGGTATAAAATAATAAAAAGCATAAACTTTATTAGGAGGTTTTTATGCTTTATAGTTTATTTAATTTTATTGTTAATAATCTTACTTTTTTTACTGGTGCATATTCGAATAATGTCTTTCCTGAACCTTTATCAAAAGAAGAGGAAGAAATGTATATAGAAAAAATGATGAAAGGTGATAAAGAGGCTAGAGCTAAATTAATAGAACATAATCTTAGACTAGTGGCACATATAGTTAAGAAGTTTGAATCTAGTACTAATGATGTAGATGACTTAATTGGTATTGGTACTGTTGGCTTGATTAAGGGTATTGATAGTTTCTCTCCAGATAAGAATATTAAACTGGCTACATACATAGCAAAATGTTCGGAAAATGAAATTCTTATGCATTTCAGATCTGATAAGAAGAATTCAAAGAATGTTAGTATTTATGATGGAATAAGTTATGATAAAGAAGGAAATGAGATTACTATTTTGGATGTACTTAAAACTGAAAATCCTGACTATGCAGAGGAAATATATAAGAATGATAATATTAAATTACTTAGAAAATATCTTAATGTTTTAACTAAAAGAGAAAGAGAAGTTTTAACTAAAAGATATGGACTAGATAATACTGATGAGATTACGCAAAAAGAAATTGCTAAGGAACTAGGTATTTCTAGAAGTTATGTATCAAGAATAGAAAAAAGGGCTATTACTAAAATACTTAGAGAATTTATTAGAAATGATAATAGTACAAAAGAAAATTCTTAATAATTACTTGACTAAATGGTATTTTTATGGTAAAGTTAATAACGAACTGATGAGGAGGTAATTCTATGGAAAATATATCAACTAAAAAGACTAGATCTGTAAATAATAGACCTAACTGTCTTAAAATAACTAAAGGTACTCAAAAAGTAAATATGACTACTGTTACTTTAAAAGATGGTAGTAAAGTTAAGACTAGTGTTAGAGAAGCTAGATCTATGAAAAAGAATAATGAATTGGCATAATTAAGATAGAATAATCTATCTTTTTTTGTTACATAATAATTAATAAATAAAAATGAGACTATAATAGTCTCTTTTATATTTTTTCTTTTTCTAATTGTCTTCGAATAAGTTTATATACTTTGTTTTTATCTTTATATTCTGAATAAATATTTCCATGGAATTCATAGTTTCTATCTTTTATATAATTTGAATTAATAAGCGTGTAACTCTCTATTAATTTATCTTGTTCAATTTTTCTTTTTACTGCGAGAAATAGGTCATTCTTGGCATATAGAACAATATTTTTTTCTTTTAATTGAGATGTATAGCTAGTATCGGTCGTACCATTCATTCTAATCGGTGTTGTTCTTACAAACTCTTTTCCAATAAATGATGATTCGTTTAAAAACTCTGATAGTTTCATATATATTCTTTTCATTTCTTCAACGCCATTATATTTTCTTTCTTGAAAATTATTTTTCATTAACAAGTTTATACCATCATTAGTATATAATTTCCAAAAGGTATCTGTACCGCTGTAATCTAATTTACCTCTTTCCTTTTCTAAAGATGATTTTACACTCTTTGATAATTCTATAATACCAAGTGTAAAAAGATTAGGATCTTCAGTAAAAAGTTTTTGTAATTCTTCTATTTTTTCATCTATTTCTTTTATATCAGCACTTGGGTTATAAATTTCTGGTCCTTTTTTTAAATATATTTCGCCATTATAAATAATATCCATAATACCCTTCTTTCACATATATAGTATCATAAATAGTATATTTAAACAAGATTAATTACTTTGTTTTTTCTTTTTGGCTAACTCTAGTATTTTACTATAATATTCTTTACCTAGCATATATTCTTCTTCGATTATTTCCTGATTTATATTTTTGTTTTCTGGCATATTAAAAACTCCTTTCTTTATTATTATTAAGAAGGGAGTTTATTTTTATACTAATAAACTATTTATTTGAGATACTGGATCAGTACTTTTGGTTATGTAAGAACCCACTACGGCGATATTGGCATCTTTAACTAGATTTATGGTATTGTTATTGATGCCGCCATCTACTTCAAGAAGGATATCTCTTGTACCTATTAGTTCTTTTATTTCTTTTAATCTTTTGGTACTTGACTCTAGGAATTGTTGACCTCCTAGTCCCGGTTCTACAGTCATTACTAGAATTAAATCTATATCATCAAGATATGGTACTAATTTGTTTATATCAGTATTAGGTTTTATTGATAATCCTCTTTTGAATCCTAATGATTTTATTTTAGATAATATTTCTTTTATATTTTTTTCTATTTCAAGATGTATTGTTATATTTTCAATATTATCTAAATCTTTTATATTATCTATATACTCTTCAGGACTATTCATCATTAAATGAATATCTAATTTTTTTGTTGATATACCAGATAGTTCTTTTAATTCTGGATATGGTAATGTTCTTTGAGGAACAAATTGTCCATCCATTACATCCATGTGAATATATGAAATATTAGTATTATTTAGTGTTTTTATCATTTCTTTTTTGTCTTCCGAATTTAGTATTGATACTGATATTTTCATATTATTTTCCTCCGATGAAAGATTTATAGTTATTATATCTTGAAGGAAGTATATTACCTTTTTCAAGTGTTTCCTTTATATAGCAACCATCTTCTTTAATATGCATACAATCTCTATATTTACAATAGTGTAGGCCATCAAACATTTCTTTCATATTATCTCTTATATCTAACTTAGTCATTCCTCTAAAGTCTACTGAAGAGAAACCTGGAGTATCGGCGATTAATGCACCATCTACTTCATATAATGTTACACATCTTGTGGTATGTTTTCCTCTTCCTAGGGCTTTTGATATTTCGTTTGTCTCAAGAGATAAGTTTTTATCTAATCTATTTAGAAGAGATGATTTACCTGCACCTGACTGTCCTGCGAGTACTACTTTTTTATTTTTTATTATTTTTTTTATTTCTTTAATATTATTATTATCAGTTACTATATAACCAATTCTTTGATAGTAAGAGGTTATTTTATCTATTTCATTTCTTTCTTCTTCGGTTAATAAATCTAGTTTGGTTAGACATATTACTGGTTCAATATTATTAAATGATATTATAGTTAATAATTTATCTAATAAATTACTATCAAAGTTTGGTTCTTTTACTGATACTGCAATTAAAGCGATATCTATATTGGCAATGGGAGGTCTAATAAGAGAATTCTTTCTTGGTAATATTTCTAGTAGGTAATTATTTATATCGTCTATTATTACTGAGTCTCCTACTAGAGGGGTTATTTTATCATTTCTGAATTTTCCTCTTGGTTTGCAAACATATAATCCATTTGATGTTCTTACTGTATAATCGTTACTTTGATTTTTAATTATTATTCCTTCCATTTATGCTCCTTATTAATTTGTCTTTTCATCACTTGGTAGTAGTGGATCTGTTGGTGTTTTATCATCTTTCTTTTCTGGTTTCTTTGATAATGTTATTTTTAATGTATATCCTTCATATATTGGATCTCCTACTGCTCTATTTTGTGATAAAACAATGTCTTCTTCTACTTCGTCTGTTTCTTTGTATGATTTATCTAGTGTTAGATTGTATTCTTTAACAAAGTCTTCTACTTGTGATAATGTCCATTTTTCTGCGACCATATCTGGATAAACATCTACTTCTGGTATATATAATATAACACTATCATTAGCATATAATTTTGTCTCTTCATCTTTATTGAAGACTGGTTCTTGACTTATTATGTTGTCTTTCTTATCTTTATATTCTGAAGCGTTTTCTACTGATTTGGTTTTCATTTCTACTTTGATGCCTTTGGCTTCTAATTTACCTTTTATTTCATAATAGTTTTGACCGGTATAGTCCTCAAGGACTACATATTCTTTACCTGATGATTCAACAATTGTTATTGTACTCTTCTTAGTTCTAGTAGAACCGGCTTTTGGTTCTGTTCTTATTACTTTTCCTTCTTCAACAGTAGCGCTTTCTTCACTCTTTGTGGTATATTCTAAACCTTTTTCTTTTATCATTTTGATAGCTTTTTCAGTAGTTAATCCTACTACATTTGGTACTTTTACTTCTTTTACATCTTTACTTGTTATTAGTAAGTATACACCTGCGAGTACAATTAATGTTCCTAAAAGAACCACTGCTAGAATGATTGGTAATTTATTTTTTTCATCTTTTTCCTTTAGTACTGAATTATCCTCGCTATCTTCTTCTTTAGCGGTAGGTTTATCTATCACTTGTTTTATTTCTTTTGTAACTTGTGGTATAACCTTTGTCTCTTCAAGATCGTTTTCTGGATATTCATATACTAATCTCTTTTCATTATCTCTTTGAAGAGCGGTCTGCAAGTCTTTATACATATCTCTAACATTATCATATCTGTTCTTTGGATTTTTAGCAGTCGCTTTTAATACGATGTTTTCAACAGATTGTGGTATTGTTGGATTTTGTTTTCTAATACTTGGTATTTTTTCTTTCATATGTTTTAAGGCTATTTCAACAGCAGTATCTCCTTTGAATGGTACTGAACCTGTTAATAGCTCGTACATTAATATTCCTAAAGAATAAATATCACTTTTTACTGTAGAACCTTTTCCATTAGCTTGCTCTGGAGGAAGATAATGAACTGAGCCCATTACTGAATTTGTTTGGGTTAACTGTGTTGAATTTAGAGCCATAGCTATACCAAAGTCAGTTATTTTTACTAGTCCATTGTCCTCAATCATTATATTTTGTGGTTTAATATCTCTATGAATTATGTAGGCTTCATGAGCATGGGCTAAACCATCTGTTAACTGTGTCATTATATCTATTACTTCATTTAGAGTAAGTGCTCCTCTTTTCTGAAGTAATTGTTTTAATGTTTTTCCTTCAATGTATTCCATTACGATGTAATAATTTCCATCTTCTTCACCGACATCGTATACTTCAACAATATTTGGATGTGATAAATTTGATACTGATAGAGCTTCTCTTTTGAAACGACGAATAAATTTTTCATCATTTGAAAGATCTCCACGTAATACTTTTATTGCAACTTTTCTATCTAGAATTGTATCATTTGCTAAATAGACATTAGCCATACCACCTTCGCCAATTGTTTTAATAATTTCATATCTATCATTAATCTTTTGACCTTTTGATAGCATTATAAATCACCACTTTCCTTTTTTAGATAAGCAATTGATATATTATCTGTACCACCACGCATGTTACTCTTTTTAATTAGTTTTTCTACTTGTTCTTCTATTGAACTTTTATTATTTAATACTTTTTCTATTTGATCATCTGCGACCATATTTGTTAGGCCATCACTACATAGGAATAGTCCTGATACGTTAGTGTCCACATCAAAAATATCTATTTCGATTGGATCATTTGCTCCAAGAGCTCTAGTTAATAGGTTTTTTCTTGGATGAAATTTAGCTTGTTCTGGAGTTAATTCTCCTGTTGATACAAGTAAATTTACCAGGGTATGATCCTTTGTTATTTTATGTAATAATCCATTTTTCATTACATATCCTGATGAATCGCCAATATTTCCATATAGTATGTAATCATTTGTTTTGATAGCTATTACTAGGGTTGTCCCCATGCCTTTGCTCTCGGGATGATTTTTTGTATAAGAAAATATTTTTTCATTTATTTCTTTTACTATTCTTCTTAAGTAGTCGATAGCATCTTCTTTTTTTCCGAGCGTTTCTAGTTCTTCAAAACTATCTCTAACATGTTCTATTGCTATATTAGAGGCTACTTCTCCTGCTTTATGTCCACCCATTCCGTCCGCTACGGCAAGAATGAATTCATTATTATTATTATTTAATATTATTACATTATCTTCATTATGTGTTCTTACTTTTCCTGCATCTGTCATATAAAATGTCTGCATAACTTCACTCCTCTTTTGCTTTGGCTCTTAGCTGTCCACAGGCAGCATCTACATTTCCGCCAAATTCTTTTCTTATTGTTACATTTATATTATTTGATTTAAGTATATCATAAAACTGTAAAATTTTCCACTTTTTTGTTCTTTTGAAGCCAATATTTTCTGTTTCATTATATGGTATTAAATTTACGTAACAGTTTATTCCTTTAAGAAGTGAGACTAATTCTTTTGCTTCTTTTTCACTATCGTTTATATCCTCTAACATAATATATTCAAAAGTTACTCTTCTATTAGTAAGTTTTATATATTCTTTTATGGTATCCATTAATTCTTTTATTGGATAGGCTTTGTTTATTTTCATTATTTTATTTCTTAGTTCATCATTTGGAGCATGCAAGCTTATGGCTAGATTTACTTGACCTTCTTCTTTCATAAATTTCTTGATTCCTGGTACTACTCCACATGTAGATATAGTTATATGTCTTGAACCAATATCTATTCCTTTACCACAGTTAATTATTTTAACGAAGCGCATAACATTATCATAATTATCAAATGGTTCACCAATACCCATAACTACTACATGAGATATTCTAGTCTTAATGTCTTCTTCAATAAGGAGAATCTGCTCTACTATTTCATAGGCTAGTAAGTCTCTTACTTTCTTTAGTCTGCCACTTTCACAAAAAGCGCATGACATGTTGCAGCCTACTTGTGATGATACGCAAATACTTATTCCATAATCATGAAACATTAGTACTGACTCTATTCTATTCTTATCTTCTAGTTCAAATAAATATTTGTTTACTTCTTTACTTTCTTGTTTTATTAATAGTTTTATCTTGTAGAAAGAGAAATCTTGTTTTAGTTTTTCTCTTAACTCTTTACTAATATTAGTCATTTCACCAAATGAAGTATATCTTTTTTTATATAATCCTTCATATACTTGAGCCGCTCTAAAGGGCTTTTCATTTATACTTATAAAATAATCTTCTAATTCCTTTAATGTTACATCATATATATTTCTCATTTTTTTCACTTCTAACTCTCCATTCTTATTATAGCAAAAAAAATATGTTATTAAAACATATTTTTATTATTTTTTTCTTTATGTTCATGATGGGAATGTCCTTTTATACCATACTTATTGGTTATTGGATCTTTGAATAGGAAATTTTTTATTGGTAATAGTGTTAATACCATGTAAAATCCAAATATTATGAATAATACTATTACTGATATATATGTTAGATAAAATGGTAGTGATGTTATATTTATTATGTATTTAAATGTTAATGTACTAGATATGATGGCTAAATAAAAGATTATTATATCTATCCATAATACTGATTTTTTAGTAAATATTTGATATGTATAAAATAATAGTGGTATTAATAATATTATTACTAATAAACTGACTGTTTTGGCTATGAAATAATTTTGATTTAATCCATATACTGCTCCATCATATAGTGTCCATATAAAGGTTGGTGTTAGGGCTATTTTAATATGTTCCCAAGTGCTTTCATTAACTGCTGCAAAAAGGGATACTACTTTATTATGGCCTGACCATTCATACATAAAATGTAGTAGTGTTCCAATTATTGATATAAATATTATTCCAATTACTATATCCATTTACTCCTCCTATTTATAAGATAATTATATATTATTTTTTTATTTATTACAACTGGTTATTCTTTAATAGTCTTAATGTATTTAGAATACATAGTACTGTTACTCCAACATCTGCGAATACTGCTTCCCACATAGTGGATAATCCTAGTATGGTTAATATTAATACTAATAGTTTTATGGTAATGGCAAATATTAAATTTTCTTTGATTATTTTATTCGTTTTTTGAGATATTTTTATAGCGGTTATTATCTTTGATAGGTTATCATTCATTATTACTACATCTGAGGCTTCGATAGCGGAATCACTACCTAGGCTACCCATTGATATACCTATATCTGATAAGGCTAGTACTGGAGCATCGTTTATGCCGTCTCCTACAAATGATACTAGTTCTTTTTCTTTTTTAGTATTTATTAACTCTTCTAGTTTTTGATATTTATCATTTGGAAGCATTTCATAAAAGACATTTTTTATTCCTACTTTTTTAGCTATTTCTATGGCTTTTTCTTTATTATCTCCAGTAAACATATAGGTTTCTATATTCATATCTTTAAGTATCTTGATTGTTTCTTTAGCACTTTCTTTTATTTTATCTTTTATTTCTAATTCAGCAACTAAATTATCATTAATCATTAGATAAATATTTTTGGTTTCTTTTTGATTACAGAATTTGGAATTTCCTATTTTGATATTTTGATCTTTATAATTATAGGTTATGCCTTTACCTTGATATTCTCTATGTTCTTTGATATCTTCTGTTGATACTTCTTTTCCATATTCTTTAATTATTGATGCCGCGATGGGATGATTAGATAGACTTTCTCCTTTAGCGCATAATTCTAATACTTTGTCTTTGGTATATTTTTTATCATAAATGTTTATTTTTGATACATAAAACTTTCCTGTTGTTATGGTTCCTGTTTTATCAAATACTACTTTTTTGATATTTTTTATACTATCTAAGTAATTACTTCCTTTTATTAGTATTCCTTCTTTGGAAGATGCTCCTATTCCTGAGAAGTATGCTAATGGTACGGATATAGCAACAGCACAAGGGCATGATACTACTATTATGGTTAAAGCTTTATAAATACTTTCGGTATATGTTAAGTTTGTTATTAGTGGTAAAAGGGCTCCTACTAAAATGGCGACGATTAATACACTTAGGGTATATATTGGGGCATACTTTGATACTACTGTTTCGGTTTTGGTTTTTCTTTCAGTAGCGGTTTCTACTAGTGATAATATTCTACTTACTGTAGAGTTTTTGTATATGGAAGTTACTTTTACTTCTATTAAACCACTCTTATTGATACTTCCGGATAATACTTCACTACCTATGGTAGCATTTAATAATTCTGATTCTCCTGTTAGGGCACTAGTATCTAGCATGGCATTTCCTTCTATTATTATTCCATCTAGTGGTACTTTTTCGCCTTCTTTTACGACAATTATATCTCCTACTTTTATGGTTTCTGTTGGTACTACTTTTATAGTATCTTCTTCTTTTAAATTAGAGTTTTCTTCTTTTATATTCATAAGTTCTGATACTGATTTTCTACTTCTATTAACTGCTAATTTTTCTAGTGCTTTTCCTAATTCATATAGGAATATTACCATTAGTCCTTCATGTAACTCTCCTAATACAAAGGCTCCTATTGTTGATATTACTATTAATAGGTTTTCATTAATTATTCTTTTGGATAACTGTTTAATAGCGGTTATAAAGGTACTATATACTAATACTATATAACTTATTATAATTAGAATTAGATTTAAATGATATGGTAATTTTGTTATACAGCCTATTAATCCTAATATACCTCCTACTAGGATTTGATAAAATATTTTATAGTTATCTTCTTTTACTTTTTCTTCGCTTAGTATGGCATCTGGTTCTACTTCACTAACTATTTGTTTAACATATTCAAATGGTTTTTCTAGGTCTGTTTCCACAGATACTGTTGATGCACTAAAATTGACTATAGTATTTTTGATGTTTTTGTCTTTATTTAGTTTTTCTTCTATTTTCTTTGCACAATTGGCACAATCTAGGTTTTTGATATTATATTTATATTTCATTGATATGTTCCTTTCCTACACTAAATAGTTTTTTTACATGATCATCACTTAATTCGTAATATACTGTTTTACCTATTTTGGTATATTTTACTAGTTTAGCGGACTTTAGTATTCTAAGCTGGTGAGAAATGGCTGACTGAGTACCTCCGACAAGGGCGGCTATATCTCCTACACAAAGTTTGTTTTCTAATAAGACATTTATTATTTTTACTCTAGTTGAATCTGCGAATACTTTGAATAATTCTGCTATATCTATAATAGTATCTTCTTCAAGTAGTTTGTTTTTTATACTATTTATTTCTTTTGTATCTAACATTTTTCCTCCTTATACATGAATATATATTCATACATTTAAATAATATCACTATTAGTATATTATGTCAATATATTTTTATTCTTTGTCACTTCAAGTCTAGGTCTTGAAGTGTTGTTGTTAGCCCGTAGTCTAACAACAATATACCAATCGTATCTATTATATATAAGTTAATATTTATGTACTTATATTGTTATATATACATAATAGAGTGTTGTTAAAACTTGTATTACATTATTTATCCCAATAATTTTATAAATGTTTGTTGAAATTTATAAAAGTTTATGCTATTATTATAATGAGAAGTGATTGATAATTTAAGAGAAGAAAGAAGTTGATATTTTATATGAAAAGCAAAAGAAAACAACATACTAATTGGATAAGTGTAATATTAATTACTATTTTTTATGATTTATTTATTCAAACTAATCCATCTAAAGATATTGCTTATAATCAGCAATGGCTTAACGAGCGATTAACTGCAGTTGGTAAATTAAGGAGGAATAAAGTACTAAATATATGGTATCCAATTAAGTTTATTATTGTAGGTTTAATTTTTGCTGGGATTATAGTAAAAGTTTGTTCTTCTGATTTGATTACAACACTTTTAATTCTATTGGATGTAGTTATTGTAGGAATGTTAATATGGTCAAATAGAAATCCTAAATAAATTTATATTTTATGAACTTACTTATACTTTTAAATAATTTTAGTTTTGAGACTATGTTATAGGCTCAAAAATATTTTCTAATGACCTTAGGCATTAGAAAACGGCGAACTACTTTAGTGTGAGACGAAACTGAAAGAGAATCTATTTCTTAGACTCTCTTTCTTTATATTCCTCTAGTGTTAGATTATTATTATAAATATAACCAGCTATATTTCCTACATATCTTATATGCCATGGTTCATAACTATATTTTGTTATATCTTCTTTTCCTTCAGGGTATCTTAATATAAAGCCATATCTATAACAATTTTGATGAACCCATTTAGTTTCTAATAATTCTTCTATTTCATGTTCTATGTAACACTTTTCATCTTTATATATACAAAAATCTACGGCTAATCCTGTTTGATGTTCTGATTTACCTGGTTCTGCTATTCGTGTGATAGCATAAGTAAATCCTTTTTCTTCAAGTAATTTATTATATATTTTTTCTTGATAATCATAATCGCGATATCCACTTTCTATATCTATGTGATATCCATATCTTAAAGCATCTTGTTTCATTCTATCAAAAGCATTCTTTGTTTCTCTATCTATTAATATGCCATCTTTATAACTACTACTAGCTTCTACTAAAGTACTTGGTATATGTGCTCTTGGCAGGGGATTATCTTTATTTACTAAAATATTATAATCCATACGTACCTCCAATATAATATATGCTATAAAAAGAGAAGAGAGACTACTTTAGTTTATCTATCTTCTTATTTAAATTACTTATCTTATTATTTAACTGTTTTATTTCTGACTCTAATTCTTCTTTTTGACTATTTAGATTTTCGTTATTTAGTTTGGCTATATCATAACTTTTTTTTAAGTTATTTAGGTTATCTATTTCTTTTTTTAATTCTTTGTATTCTTTTAAATAGTTTTCTAACTCTTTATTTTTATTATTTAGAGTTATGTTATTATATAAAGTAATTATTAGTATAGTGAATACTCCTATAAAAGAGATAGTTCCTATTATTTTAAATATTTTATTTTTATTTTTCATTAGTAGTATAAGGCCTTCTTTCCAAAGTAATTATATCTTTCTCTAAATAGTGATAATGACTGATATTTTATTTTTCCACCGATTGGGTCAGATATTATTATTTTATCAGTAGTATAACCAATTATGACTACAGCATGCTCTCCCGATTTCCAATATATGGTTTCTCCTGTTGGTTCATATATCCATGATGTTGATATGTGTGGTGTGGATAATCCTATAGATGTCCAGGCTAGTACTGGTCTACCTGATTTTACTATTTTTAATATTTCATCAAAGGAACTACCAGTAGCATTTATTATTCCTGATTTATAGGTACCCGCTACTTTGGCAATAGGTTTTTCATAGACACCATAGGAATTTTGGGTTCTTGGGTCTCCGATAAACTCTAGTTCAGGATTGCCACCATAGGTAACGTCATCCTTGGTATATGGTGTTTTTCCTTTTTCTAACTTATTTATAATATCATTAGGAGTTACTGATACACCATAATATTTTAATAGAATCGTTAGTGCAACGGATTCGCAACCTGTTGGATAGTCTGGATACTGATTAATTGTAGGGACTCCTGTTATATAGGCAGAATTTTTTTCTTCATACTCTTTGGCTAGTCTATTATATTCTGCTTCAAGAGTTGTGATGTTGCCTTCAAGACCTACAATCTGTTCTTCAAGAGAAGATATGCTATCTTGCAGTTCTTTACTTTTATCTTCTTCTTTGGTAATTAGCTGTTCAATGTCTTCGACTTTGAATGTAGTAGCGGAAAATAGCTCTTCAACTTTTTCTCTTACTTCTTCCTCTTCTTTATATACCGAATCTAATGATACTTTACCATCTTCAATTAGATTATTTTGTTTTAATTCTTCAAGAGTAGTATTATTGGAAATAATTAGGTTTTTGTTATCTTGATGTAATACTACTATTTCAATAATTATAGTAATTGAAAATATGATAAGTAATATTTTTTTCATAGTAACTCCTTTTTATATTTTCTTGATATTTGGATGACCTTTCATTAGTTTTCTTATACCTGTTGGATGCGGAAAGGCTACGGTTAGGATCGATTTATCTACTCCTATTACGACGCCTTCGCCAAACTCAGTATGAACAATATGTTCTCCTACTGTGTATTCGGCGTTTTTATCAATTTTTTTCTTGATATTTGATACCATCTTAGTAAGTGGTTTTATTCCTTCTACTTCAATATATTCTTTATCTATTTCATTTATAAATCTACTTGGCATATTTCTATTGGTATTTCCAAATAACATACGAGTATCAGCAGATGTTATATAAAGTTTTTTCTTGGCTCTGGTAATGGCTACATAGCATAGTCTACGCTCTTCTTCAATAGCGGAATTGCTTCCGTCATTGATAGCATTATAATGTGGGAATATTCCTTCTTCCATACCAACGATAAAGACATAATCAAACTCTAGTCCTTTTACAGAGTGAACTGTCATTAAACTTACTCTTCCATCACTATCTTGGTGTTCAGTTATATCACTAACTAAGGATATTTCTTCAAGAAAGTCCTCTAGACTTGCTGAACCTGATTCTTCTTCATAACTCTTGGTAACTCCTTTAAACTCGTTTAAGTTTTCTAGTCTTATTTCATCTTCGAGTAATTTAGAACTTTCTAATTCTTTTCTTATACCACTTTTATCTAGAATGTCATCAACTAATTCAGTAAGTGACATTTTCTCACTATCTTTAGTTAGTTCTTCAATTAGTTCTTTAAAAGTTAATTCTTTACCTGTAGTAATGGCTTCATAGATTGAAATACCGGCATCTTCCGCTAATGAGGTTAGGTTATCAATTGTTTTTTCACCAATCCCTCTTTTTGGAGTATTGATTATTCTAAGCAGACTTACATCATCTTTATGATTATTTATTAATCTTAGATAACATAATAAGTCTTTTATTTCTTTTCTATTATAAAAATAGAAACTTCCTACTACTCGATATTTGATATTCTTTTTTAGTAGTTCCTCTTCGATAGTTCTTGACTGAGCATTGGTACGATATAAGACCGCTATAGCTTCTTCTTTAATACCTTTAGATATTAAATCTTTTATTTCTCCTACGACAAAGGAAGCTTCTTCTTTCTCTGTTGATACTTTTTTATATTTTATTTTATCTCCTTCTTCGTTATTACTCCATAAGTTTTTATCTTTTCTTTCTCTATTATTTTTTATAACGCTATTAGCGGCATTTAAGATGTTCTTAGTAGAACGATAGTTTTCTTCAAGTAATATTGTTTTGGCTTCGGGATAGTCTTTTTCAAAGTTTAAGATATTTTTATAATTGGCTCCACGAAAAGCATATATGGCTTGGTCATTATCTCCTACTACAAAGATATTACGATATTTAGATGATAGTAGTCTACTGAAGGTATATTGAGCTTCATTTGTATCCTGATATTCATCTATTAATATATATTTATATCTTTCTTGATAGTCATTTAAGACATTTGGATAGTTTTTAAATAATTTTATTGGTAATATTAGTAAATCGTCAAAGTCTACAGAGTTTCCTTGTTTTAATTTTTTTTGATATGTTTTATATACTTCTACTACTTTATGATCAAATTCTATTTTAGAGAATTTTTCTACATCCATCATTTCGTTTTTAGCAGAACTTATTTTATTCTTTATTTCTCTAGGATTATAGTATTCTTTACTCATATTTAGGTCTTTCATTATTTTTTTAATAATAGTTAAGACATCATCACTATCTATGATAGTAAAGTTTCTTTCATATCCTAATAGGCTATAGTTTTCTTTTAGTATTCTAAGCCCTAAAGAGTGAAATGTTGATATTTGTATATTATTAGCAGTACTTCCTATTAGGGATACTACTCTATCTTTCATTTCTTTGGCAGCTTTATTAGTAAAGGTTATTGCTAATATGTTATATGGACTTATTCCATTTTCTATTAAATTTGCTATTCTACTAGTTAGTACTTTGGTCTTTCCAGAACCTGCTCCTGCGAGTACTAACATTGGTCCATTTATATGATTAACAGCTTCTTGCTGATTCTTATTTAATTCTAAAACTTTCATCTTGTCTACCTCATCTTTCTTTACTTCATTTTATCATATTTTGATAATATAGTGAAGTAAAGATAGGAATATTTTTTTATTTTATTTACACTATAGCCTAGGTCTATAGTGTGTCATTTATAGCCTGTAGTCTATAAATGATATATCTACATATCTATTATATATAAGCCAGATATGATAACTTAGATATCGATGATGATTAATACTATTTATTTCAAAAATATAATGTTTTAATCACAATTCGGTTATTTGTGAATTTTATAATAACTATAATATACTTAAAATCAGAGACTACTAATAGGCTCTGATTTTCTATAGAAAGACTTATTAAGGCTTTCTATAGCAGTACCGAGACCTTAGGCTCGGACTGAACAAAAAGAAAGAAGGAATTATTTTTTCCTTCCTTTGAATAATTTAACTATGAATTTTATAATTTTATCTAATAACCATAATAAGGGATTTTTTCTCTCTAATTCTTTGTCTAAGTCATTATTATTTATATTTTTTCTAAGACTCCTAATTCTAAATCTTTTATTGTATATAAGTGCTCAATTTTATCATAGGCATCTTCTAGATTCAGTCTAGATTTGTTCCAACCATTTCCATCTGTAATCCAAACAAATTTAACACCATTTAGTTTATTAATTTCATTATTTAGTTCTACATAACTTTTTGCAGTTTCATTTGGTTTAGATCCTTGTGTTCCATAAAAATTCACTTCCATTACTATTAATTCGTTATTTGATGGACTCTTAAAAACAAAATCAAACTTCTTTGTTGCCTTTCCTATTGCACATAGATTTGTTCCATATTCTTTATCAATATCTTTATATTTCATTTGTTTTTGATATGGTATTCCAAGTTTTTTTATGAATTCCTCTACTAAGTCTTCCATTATTTTTCCACTGCGATTTTTTCTACTATTTGAATCTAATCCCACTTCTATTCCTATCGCATAATCAACAAGATTCTTAATTTTTCTATTACTTATCAAGTCAAATAATCCACTATTTTTTAAAAAAACTGCATAATTGTTGATTGGCTTGTCAATTTCTTTAAAATCATAACAAATAAATTTTTCTTCTAGAAATTTAAAGTCCTTATCTTTTATAGAACTTAACATATCTACTGTTGATGAATTAATTATATGAAATTTATATTCGTGAGTTGCTAATAAAATTGGTATTGATTTCATTATTTCTGGATACTCATTTATTAAGTCAACAAATTCTTCCTCTATATTTTCTTTTCCAATCAGGCTATTTAATAAGTTTAAATGTCTTTCATAATCTTTGATATTTAAATAAACTTTAGAAAAATCAACAAAAAAATCTGCTGGGGTTATACTTTTTTTTAATGATAACATTAAGCCATTAAAATTTCTTTTCACTTATATCACTTTCCTTTCTTCTTATTGTTAAATCTAAATATTCTTTTTCTTTTTCTATTCCTATATATCTTCTTTTTAATCTGTTTGCCGCTATTCCTGTTGTACCACTTCCATTAAATGGATCTAATATTAAATCATTTTCCTCTGTAGAAGCAAGTATTATTCTTTCTAATATTTCAATTGGCTTTTGTGTTGGATGTTTACCACAAGTCTTTTCGCTAGGCTTTGTTAAACTAGTTTCCCATACATCTTTCATTTGCTTATTATTATTTATTTTTTTCATTAGTGAGTAATTAAACTTATGTTTGTTTTTTTTATCGCCTTTTTTAGCCCAAAGTATTGTTTCAGTAGAATGAGTAAATGCTCTGCAACTAATATTTGGAGGTGGATTTAATTTTCTCCAAGTAATGTTATTTATTATTTTAAATCCCTCTTCTTCTAGTGCCATTCCTATTGAATAAATATTATGCATGGTTCCACTAATCCAAATAGTACCATTTTCTTTTAGTATTTTTTTACATAGTCTAATCCATTTTTTATTAAATTCGTGTTTTTCTTTTATATCAATTGCTTTGTCCCATAGGCCTTTATTAACCGATACCATCTTTCCATTACTACATGATATTCCATTATTTGATAAAAAGTATGGTGGATCTGCAAATACCATATCAACACTATTTGGCTCTATGTTTCTTAGTACTTTTAATGAATCTCCTTGTATTAATTTGAAATTATCTTCTTCATAATAATATTTTTTTATCATATTATTTATCCTATATATTATAGGTCAAAGCCTCTTTTATTTTCATAATTTGTGATAATAACTTCTTCTACTTTGCCTCTTTTTTTGCCATTGGCGTTGATACTTCTCTTTGCTTCTATTAAATGTATATTATAATCTTTATAAAGTTCATTTATTAATTCAGTATTATGATTAGATAACATTACGTAGCAGCCTTTGTCTGATAATTCCCTATATACTCTGGCTAACCTCTTTTGTTGTTCTTTCCCAAAGCCATCCTCTGTATAACTATTGAAAGTTGAGGTATCTGAATCATATGGTGGGTCAAAATATATAAAATCTCCTTTTTTTGCTTCTTTTACCGCTTCTTCAAAATCTGTTGATAATATTTTTATATCATTGTAATTTAAAAATCCACATATAATTCCTAAGTTTTGTCCTTCATAGGTATTTACTTTTGTTTTTTTACCAAATGGTACATTAAATTCGTTTTTACTATTTACTCTGTATAATCCATTAAAACAAGCTTTATTTAAATAAATTGTTCTTGCTGCTCTTTTATAATCTACTACTTTATTAAATTTTTTCTTATCTCTATCCATATTTCTTATTGTATAATAATATTCTTCTGAATGTTTCATTTCATGAGTATTTAGTTCTCTGCACATTGCTTCAAATTTTTTTTCATCTTTAATACATTCGTATACATTCATAAGTTCTTTATTTGAGTCATTAATAACTGCATTCTTTGGAGATAATTCAAATAGTAATGCTCCCCCTCCAACAAATGGTTCATAATATGTATTAAACTCATCAGGAACATATTTTTTTAATTTATCTATTATTTGTCTTTTTCCGCCAGCCCATTTTACAAATGGCTTTCCTTTTATCATTATTTCACCATCCTATGTTTATTATAACCTTGCTTTCTATACAATTATAACATTTTTTATATGCCAAAAACAAGCGAACGCCTTAATATTTGTTATATTTTTTACTTTTTACTATGTTTGATAAAAGTTTTTATTTATCTTATTATTTATTAGTATGTAAACAATAAAATTTATATAAAATTAAAAATAGGAAACGTTTAATATCATAATTGAATGTTATTAATAATTTAGTTTCAACTGTAAATGCAATATAATCAATCACAATTCGGTTATTTGTAGATTTTTTGCTCGGTTATTTGTTGAATTTTCATTCGGTTATTTGTAGATTTTTTGCTCGGTTATTTGTTGAATTTATAATAACTATAATATACTTAAAATCAGAGACTACTAATAGGCTCTGATTTTCTATAGAAAGACTTATTAAGGCTTTCTATAGCAGTACCGAGACCTTAGGCTCGGACTGAACAAAAAGAAAGAAGGAATTATTTTTTCCTTCCTTTGAATAATTTAACTATGAATTTTATAATTTTATCTAATAACCATAATAAGGGATTTTCTCTATCTTGTACTGGTAATTCTATTTCATTATCTTTATCTTTGTTATCATCTTTAGTATTATCTTCTTCTTTAGTATTATCTTTATTTATATCATCATTATTATCTTCTTTTGGTTCTTCTGGTACTGAAGACTCATCCGGTACTATAGGTTCTTCAGTAGTAAACTTACTATATTCATCTGTCCAAGCAGCATCATAATAAGAATTAGTGTCTCCTAGTGCCATGTATAAACCTTTATTATAATGATATTTTTTAACTACCGACTTTGTATCTTTCTTTAAAAGCATTAGTCCACCACCATAACCTGCAGTCTCATGTAAATATAAATCCTCTTTATTGTATAGTATCTCTCCTACTATAAAAGGTCTTGCTCTTGTTTCTGATAATTTATCTTTTATCATATTAATAAATCTATCCCAACCTAAATCTAATGTTCTATGTGGACAATATTTATTTGTATAATCCTGATGCTTTGTTACTTTATCTATATCCCAATTATATCTATTTAATATATCTACGATTAAGTCTACTGCATTCTCTTCGGCTTTAATAAAGCGATCTCCTCCTGATTTGGAATAACATATTTCGATAGCTATTCCTTCTCTATTTCCTTTACCATTGCCATCACTAGCATGCCAACCATTTCTATTTTCAGGAAGTCCCTGTACTATTTCTTTATCATCTACAGCATAATGAAAAGATGTTTCATAGTCATTATTTGTCATATAGCTTATTTCATTTCTAGCAGTAGCATCATTGGCGGTATTATGTACTACTATTCTAGTAGGAGTCATTTCATAAGGGCATTTTAGATAATATCTACTTTCTGGTACTATTTTTTTTACAATATTAACCATTTTTACCCTCCTTTATCAGTTTTTCTATATTATGAATAAGATTGTATCCTGTTTCGGCAAATAGACCACTCAATGTTATTGCTAAATTAAAGTCTTTGGTTATTATGAAATAAAATATTGATACGCATAATCCTATGAAGATATTTTGTATTATTATTAGGTTATTATTTATATAAGGACATCTCTTTGATATAAATCCCAATATCCATGTTAAGGTCATGGTTAATAATGTTACCATTAATTCTGTATTTTCTGTTATGAAATTCATTCATCTCACCTCTATTCATAATCACTTTATTATATGAGATGAAATTTTTTAGCATAATAAAGTTAGTCTAAAAGAAAAAAGAAAGCTTTAACTTTCTTTAATATTTATATAAACTATCTGTAGCCACTGCATTTAGAGTCTGATCTGCGAAGATATTTTTCTTATAGGCAAAATAGGCTGCCGCTGCTATCATAGTGGCATTATCTGTACAATATTGTATTCTTGGTATTGATAAGTTAATATTGTTTTCTTTGCAGTCTTTTTCTAATCTTTCTCTTAGACCCGCATTAGCGGATACTCCTCCCGCTACTATAAGATTATTTACATGATAGTCTTTTAAGGCATGCATTGTTTTCTTAGCTATTACCTCGGTAACATTATGCTGGAAAGTAGCACATAAATCTTCTTTATTTATGGTATTTCCTCTTTGATTTTCGTTATGTACTAGATTAATAACTGCTGACTTAATACCACTGAAACTAAAGTTATATGTTTTATCGTTTAATGGTAATGGTAAGTCATAGGTTACTTTACCTTGATGAGCTAGTTTGTCTACTTTTGGACCACCTGGATATTCTAATCCGATTACTTTGGCTACCTTATCATAGCACTCACCAACAGCATCATCTAAAGTACCTCCTATTCGTTCAAAGGAATAGTCTTCTTTCATATAAACTAATTCGGTATGACCACCACTTACTACTAAAGCTATTAGGGGAAACTGTAATCTTCCTTCTAAATTGTTAGCATAGATATGTCCCGCTATATGATGAACTGGTACTAATGGTTTTCCTGTTACTAAGGCCATTGTTTTAGCGGCCTGTACTCCTATTAATAGACTTCCTATTAGTCCTGGGCCATATGTCACCGCTATGGCAGTTATATCATTCATAGTTAGATTAGTCTTACTTAATAATTCTTCAAGGACTATTGTTATATTTTCTATATGATTTCTACTTGCTATTTCTGGTACTACTCCACCATAGTTTTTATGAATATCTATTTGACTTAGTACTACAGTGGCTATTTCTTCAGAGCCATTTTTTACTATACTCATACTTGTTTCATCACAACTTGACTCTATTCCAAGTATATATACATCTTTCATTTACATCACCTGTTTTTCCATAAGTATTGCGTCTTCATCTCCATAATAGTATTTTCTTAAGGCTACCTCACGAAAGCCAAACTTCTTATAAAGATTTATTGCTCTACTATTACTTACTCTTACTTCAAGAGTTATATTTATTACTTTATGATGGATGGCTTCAGATACTAGGTAACTCATTAATTTGGTTCCTATTCCTCTACTGCGATACTTTTCTTTTACAAGAATATTATCTACTTCCATTCTTTCATATATTAGAGAGTATTTTAATTCTCCTAGTACATTATTATCTTCTATATACTGAATTTCTTTAGAAAAGGGATTATCATTATTAACTACTTCTTTTATCATTTTTTTCCATAACCTCGGGTAATTTTAAATATACTGGATTTACTGCATGCGGATTAATACTAGGAAGATTCTTAGCATATTTAATTATCTCTTCAATATCATAATCATCTGCTTCGGTTACTAAGACTGGATTATATTTTTCTTTTAACTCATCTATTCTATCTATATTGTTAAACTCTTCAGTAATGGTATTATACTCTTTATCGTATAATCCTATGTAATAGTTACCGTGTTTGGCATCTATAGTGGATAGAAAATAATCTCCAGTAAAACCTAATACTCTTATTTTTAAGGATGTTATCTCTTTTATGTTTATTTTTAGAAGATAAGCACACATCTTGGCTATTGTTACTCCTATTCTTATGCCGGTAAATGAACCTGGACCATTTACAACCACTATTTCATTTACATCATTTGGCTCTAAGTTATTTTCTTTTAAAATATCTTCGATGAATTTTGTAGTATATATAGAATGTTCTTTAGGACTGGTATTTTTGATATTAGATAAAATTTTTCCTTCTTTTACTAAGGCAATAGATACATCGGATAGTGATGTATCTATGAATAAGCTTATCATATTATGGCCTCACAAATATTAGTATATTTTTTTCCATATGGAGTTAGTATTAATACTCTTGTGTTTTCTCCTGTTATTTTTATCTTTATATCTAATCTTTCTGGAGGTAGGATATCTTTAATCATATCAGCCCACTCAATAATGGTTACTCCTCCCTTGTCAAAATACTCTTCTATTCCTATGTCTTCTTTTGAATCCTCTAGTCTATATACATCCATATGATATAGTGGTAATTCACCAACATATTCTTTTATAATTGTAAATGTAGGTGAAGTTATCTCATCTATTCCCATGGCATGAGCAAAGCCTTTAGTAAATAGTGTCTTACCACTACCAAGGTCTCCATTTAAACATATAACCATATTAGGAAATTTTTCTGATTCGATATTTTGTGCTACTGCAATTGTCTCATTTTCATCATGAGTAATTATTTTGTATTCTTCCATTTTAATCACCTTTCTTTGTCTATTTAATTATATCAAATACCTAGAGTAAATTACAATAGTTTTTTAGTAAATAATTAAAGATAGACAAAAATCTACCTTTAGTTATATTTATTTTATTTTCAGGATTTTTTTCATTCCTTCTTCTTTAAGTACACCTTTACTTAGCTTGGCTAATCTATTATAAAAGGTACTTAACTGAATATAGTTTTTGCAGGTATATGGGTCTCCTAGTGTTATGTTTATGGAATCTTTATTGTCTTTGTCACTAACTATATCTTTTGATATAGTTATGTCAGCATAGTCTTCGGTAATACTTATATGTATGCTACTTTTTTCTTTATTATATTCTGCTGATAGAACTGTATCATAAGGTAGTGATGAAGATAGTAATTTAACTATCTGATATAAATCTTCATTATTTTTTTTGAATACTAATAAGTTTATACTTTTATTTAATTTAGTAGAATAGTTATTACTTTCTTTTTCATAAGCAAATAATTTGAATTCAGGAAAAGTTTTACTACCTGCGATAAACATTTTTATAAGTATAACTGGTTCTTTATTATATTCTGTAACTATAAAATAGCCTGGACCAAAATAGTTTTCATCATATAGCACATAAATATTGGTTAACTTTTCCATATAATTATGCTGACTGCAGCAATAGTTTTCGCCATGATCAATTCCTAGAGAGCAGTCCCCAGTAAGAGGTCTATTTAGATCCTCTTCATCATAATTTTTTTCTTTTATTTGAGCTAGTTCTTCTTCTTCAGTAATACACCATTCACAGTTTCCACAACATTTCATAAATATTAACACCTCGGCATATATAATAACAGATTTTTCTATTAAAAGCAAGAAAAAAGTACTATGACAAGTACTTATTCATTTTATTTAATATTTCTTCTTTATCTGATGATTTTATTATGTAATCAGTAAATCCTTCCTGTAAAT